>BNJV01000120.1_pt1 | contig 91467 bp, 151 predicted proteins | sample 8540591 | NCBI WGS metagenome assembly BNJV01 (sample SAMD00202457, study PRJDB9452) | human saliva metagenome | host: Homo sapiens | reverse complement strand
ATGCGGGTGGTTGATTTGCTCGTTAAAAACACGATATTTGCGGCGGTCATCAGCCGACGGTTTTGCAGACATCATCGCCGGCCGTGATGGTCGCGCTCGCAGACCGCCGCTTGTACTGAGCCAGTGGCCGAGCCACGAGGTTTTGTCTGCACGTGGCGCGATTGCTGATTCGTCTGGCGCGCAGTGATGATCAGGCGGATGGCACGATCGTCTGCCGAGCGAACGACGCCGTGAAACGATTGACGGCGAAGCCACGCGAGGCAGCGCGGCGCGTGGCGCCCGAACCGCCTTGCCGGACACGGCGCACCCATCGCGGCCTGAGCGATACCCCTGTCACAGCCGCCGTCACACCACTGCGCCTGATCGACGACGGTTGCAGTGAACGGCGACCAGCCGTATTGCTACGCAGTCGGGCAGGCCGATGAACCGTGCGATCATAACCCGACCACGGTGGCGACGGATCGCCCGGACGGTCTGGCACGCCCAGCGCCTGCCCGCGAGCCCCGGGAACCAGCTGGCGATTCACGGCGAACTTCAGGTCCGCACCGTGAAAGCGGCGGAATTAGCCTTGTCAATCCGCTCGATGAGGATAACCGCGCTTGACTGGACGACGGCCGTCAGGATGCAGAGCACCGCGCGTCTGACCGGTTACGCAGGCGCGATAGCCCATGGGCGCGACATATTGCTTTACGTCGATTGAAACGACGATAAAGTCGAACGCCAGCAGTGCCTGGGCGAGCTACATCGACACGGCGACGAGCAGGAACGGTGCCGACGCAGCCGGCCGCCGACGGCGGCAGCGCCGATATGAGTTGATTTCCACCGAGTGGCGAAGAATTGAGCTGTCAGATGCGTGCCGGAAGCGTCGAGTACGCGCAGTTAGTTATCGCAGGTTGGACGAGCGGTCGACGACGTTTCTGGATATTGCCCGGCATTCTGGAGGCTCGGCGGCGCGATCGCACGACGCAGCGGCCGATTTGCATGCGCACGCCGGATTGCGGCGCGGCGCGGACAGTTAAAATGCAGTGCTATGACTTGATCATTAGAGAAGTTAAAGAGTAGCCAGAGGAGGTCAGATCGATCCGCTGACCGAGATTGCGTAAGACACGTACGACGGGTTGATGCACAACATGCATCATCTGGCGTATCTGATAGTCTGGCTCATGATCGATGGCACGGGCAACGATAGCCTGAGTACCAGGCCGATCATCTGGGCAGGCGCGGCGCGACGCCACCTCGACCTCACAGCAGCAGTGGTCAAGGCACCGCGCCGACACACGGGCGGTGGCATGCGACGCCATTAGTGGTGCGCGATTGCCTGGTAACCTGACATCGCGCGAGTTTCATCGGGTACCCAGTTGAGGCGGTTGTTGATCGTTTCGATCCGGAGAACAGGTTCGACCACCGCGAAGAGTTGTTTCGCAGTGAAACCGGCCAGAGTATCTGTCATCCGTGGTGACCGACGGGAGCAGCCCAGCGCTCAAACAAATCGTCGACAGCAATTGCGCCAGCTGGCGGGCCCGACGGAGGCGTGGTTGAGTGCCGAACCGACCTTGCTTGATTTAGCTGGGTCGAGTGAGCCAGCACCAAGGCGGAGGTTACCGGGCCGCCGATGAAATAAGCCACGATTTCGCACCATGCCAGTGACAGTGAAGTTTTCCGACGGTCATCCGCTGACGCGGCAGGAACAGCGCGCAGGTGATTGAGAACATCACTGGCAGTAGCGCCGAAACCGTTGAGGTCGGCGTTACTTCGCGAGACGAAATATCTTTGATGACGGCGTCCCGCCGCGGCCGTGATATCGCAGCAACATCGATCACCGAGCGCGAGGTCGTCCGCCAAAATCGGTTGCCGGGAACTCGGTCACCGCGAAAGCCACCACCGAACGCCGATGATCGACGGGAGCGTTGCCGGCGGACCCGAGCGGAGAACGCGCGGCGGCGACGGAGCAGTCCGCCGACGCAGTCTGAACGCCAAACCCGTCGACAGTCGACGGCGCGCACAGCCCACCACCAGCGCCCATGATCGGCGAACGCGGCGGTCATCGCCAAGATGGCGACAGCCAGACTGACCGCACGGGCCACATCGTTATCACTAGCGACATGATAACGAATTATCAGAAGGCCTGACATAGAGAATCTGTCAGGGCCGAGCCAGGTACATCGCCAGGCACCTCGTGCACATAATGGCGAAGAAAAGCGAGGCGCGATAAACGCTGGAACGTGTTGCCGAATAGCCGCTTCTTTCCAAAAGAACCCGCTTTGTTCACCTCACTGGATAAAGCGATGACAACACCATAATTAACCGGTAGGTTTTCAATTACGGCATTAATCTGCTTTCGCAATGCCGCAGTATAGCGCCGAAGCAATCGGTAGCGAGCTCGACCGAACCAACACCGCTATTACCCAAGCAGCGGGTGCTGCGCCCACCATCATGCGCCCACCATATGGCGCAGTGAATAACGTCGTCCTCGAGCAACTGCGCCAGCGCGGTATGGCCTCCATCTTGTGGTCGGTCGATACGCGTGACTGGGCCGATCGCAATAGCACCATTGTTTGCAATCGTGCTGTCGCTGGTGCGCGGCCAGGCGCTATCATCCTCATGCACGACATCCACCCTACCTCTGTTAATGCCGTGCCTCGCATCCTCAGCACGCTCAAGCAGCAAGGCTATCGCTTCGTCACCGTGCAAAGCGCTACTGGGCAGAACTGTGCCCGGTGTAAATTATCCGTAGGATATACACCTGAGCATTAGGATTCTTTTGAGTGTTTTGCTCTTCTTTCCTACGCTTATACACGTCGGCATTGCAAAAGCAGATTAATGCACCGTAATGAAAACCTACCGGATTAATTATGGTGTTGTCATCGCTTTATCCAGTGAGGGTAAGAAAGCGAGGTTCTTGCGAAGAAAGAAGCAGCTATTCGGCAACTTACGTTCCAGCGTTTTATCGCGCCTCACTTTTCTTGTATACATTATGTGCACGAGAATTCTTGGCGATGTACTGTTTACAAAAGCTATATTGTCATTTTTGTTGGGTTCTCTGTGCCCAATCAGACATGTATTTTATTGAACTGCGTTATCGAGGTTAAACACCTGTGCTTTGATGTCGCCCCGTGCAGCAGTCGAATTCCGGCTTTTGCTCACACCAAAATGCTTTAGCTAGCAGCTTAATAGCTGCCGCATTCGCCTGTCCCTCAATCGGCCGGCGCCTTAGTGTAGATGATATACACGTTGTCGCTACCCACCACGACTCTTCGCGGTGGCGGGAGTTGGGTTTGAGGCGAGCGGAGATTTTCATGGAGCTTCGCATTAACTCAGCAGACTTGTCTATCAGCATCATACGCCGCGCGTTTATGGACTCCACTCGTTACCATAACGCTTAGCTTGCTCTAACACCATGTCAGTCGTCAACGCCTGCTGATCTGGCGGTAACCATATGGCCAAAGTTTTTAACGTTAACCCTCAATTTTGCTTTGAACATCTCGCGCTCGGCCCAGTCAATCGTGGCATCACGACGCACCTGCTCTAACAATACTTTTGCGATATCACGCAGCTGCGCATCACCCAGTACTTGCGGGCGCTGCCATTTTCAACCAGCGCATCATAAAAGATCATCTCGTCCTCACTTAAGCCGTCAACCGCACCATTCTCAACAGTTTAGCTGACACTTGCTGCCCAATGTTGATTAGTTCTCAATCACCTGCGCTGCCTCAATTGTCCCATTTCTATACCGCGTCAAGGCTTGATTGAGCAAATCAGAAAACTTCGTATCCTTGGCATAATTGCAAAGGAAAATCGAAGCTAATTTCATCAGCGAGCAGCTTTTGCAGCTGCTTCCACCGCCAAAATTCTTGCGCTCCATATGACGAATTTCGGCCAAAAACTCATCGCTTAAAAATTGATAGTTCCGGCTTTTTCCTAGTCTGCCGCCTCAAACACATCGACCACACCAACTGGCGCAATTGCTTTATCAACAATTTGTTTGAGCGCACTGCGTACTCCGCACCAGTCACCACAGTTGAGCTGGATACTTTCTCTAGCCGGACTTTCACTGCCTGAAACAGCGCTACTCTTCGCGAAATTTCAGCGCCCTGGGCCTGGGGCCATGACCAACGCAAATCGCCTTACCAGTTCCAAAACGTGCTGCTTCAACCGCTTCTCACCGTCTTCCAACCCTAAAAATATATTCCTCAGCATCCAAAATAATTTTCAGTAGCTGTTGGTCGGTTGGTGCGGTAAAATATCGCTGATAATCAAAGTTACCAAACAAATCGCGCACCACTTCATAGCGCATCTGCATCTGTGCCACCGCCTCGGTATTATCAAGTTGCGGTGCGCCTTGACCACCACTTTGCGTGCATAGTCAGAAATAGCAGCGCAGCGCGCGCTACACCCAGATAGTCAACTACTAAAACCGCCAGTTTTTCCAGGAAACACTCGATTTACCCTGGCAATTGCCTGCATCAAATTATGACCCTTCAGCGGTTTATCCAGATACAGTGTGCATATTTGGCACATCAAACCCGTCAGCCACATGTCGCACTAATCACCAATTCAAGCGGATCATTCGGATCTTTTGATGCGCTTTTCGATCGCCTTTACTCGCTGCTTGCTACGAAACGCGGCTGCAAATGGTCAGGGTCACTAGCACTACCAGTGATGATCACCTTATCGCGCCGCGCGTCATACTGTCACTGTGCCAATCCGGCCGATACGCCACAATCATACAAATCAGCCGCAATACCACGACTCATCGTCACGATCATACCTTACCACTCAGGACACTTTGCCGAGCCTCAAAGTGCTGAATAATATCCAAAGCAATCGTATTCAGCCGCTCATTGTTACCGACGATGGCTTCTTGCGCATACTCAGCCTTCAACGCATCCTGACGGCTCAATTCTTCGCCCTCCAGTAAATCATCAACTTCCTTATCCAGCCACTGCCGCGTCGCCTCGTCCATATTCAAATCAACCAGCCGGCTCTCATAATAAATCGGCACCGTTGCACCATCTTTCACCGCCTGCTCGATGTCATAAATATCGATATAGTCGCCAAACACTGCTGGCGTTGACTTATCGTCCGTTTCAATCAGCGTACCCGTAAAGCTCAATATAGCTCGCCCGGCAGGCATCGCGCATATACTTGGCATAACCATACACCAGTTGAGCATCGCTGGCTCGACATGTGCCTTCAAGCTCATATTGACTGCGGTGCGCCTCATCTGCCATCACGATGACATTGGCGTCGATCAGTCAAAACTGGCAATTTATCCTCATCATCCTCAGGCGAAAATTTTTGATTGTCGTAAAGATAATCCCACCCGTCACGTTGCAACAGTAGCTTCCGAGTTCACTCCGTGAATCAGCTTGCTTCGGGTCTTCCCCAGGAGTCATGACAAGCGCTAAACGTACCGAATAATTGACCGTCAAGATCATTACGATCCGTCACCACCACGATGGTCTGGTTATGCAAATCACGCGATTTCACTCAGCTTACCAGTATAAAAACACCATACTCAAGCTTTCGCCTGACCCTTGCGTATGCCAAACCACACCGGCTCGCTGGTCACCGTGTTCACTACCAGCCGTCAATGTTCGATCAAGCGCCTTATTCACCACCCAGTATTGATTGTAAGCAGCAACTTTCTTGATAAATTTATCACCGTCACCCCTGCTCAAACACGACAAAATTCTGCACCATATCCAGCAAGCGTTCAGGCATACACGCACCGCGCAGTAACACTTCCAACATCGGTACATTACCAACTTCCTTCTCGCCGTCAATCGTTTTCCACGGCATCATTCGCTCCAGCGGACTGGTGATCGCGCCCATCTCCGCCCCTAGTCCATCACTCGTCACGCATAGTTCATTATAGCGGAACAGGTCGCTAATCTCGCTTGTACGTCTGGATTTGCTGATACGCTGCCGCTAAATCTGCCTTCGTGTCGGCCGCGTTTTTAGCTCAATCACCACAAGCGGCAGTCCATTTACGAATAGCACGATATCTGGCCGGCGATGATAATCACCCTGCAGAACCGTCAGCTGATTGACCGCCGCAAAATCATTGTTTTTTGGCGAGGTAAAATCAACCACCCGCACGATATCGTGCTTCACTTCGCCACTTGATGTGACGATACTGCACTGGCAGCACCTGCCACCAGAAATTGATGGAATTCGTGGTTGTCTCAATCAGCTCGGTTTGCTAATCTGCGTTAAACGTCGCATCGCCTCCTTCAGGGCTGATTCTGGAATATGCGGATTGAGCCGCGCCAAAGCACTTCGCAGCCGCTCGGCAACACCACCTGCCTGCAGCTCGCGCTCAACCGTAGCACCATCTGGACCAATATCTGGTCCGTGTAAAATCTGCCAACCGAGATTAGCCAGGATATCGGGCGCGTATTGTTCGATGTGGATTCGGTCATGAGTATTTTCTATTTTATAAGTATAATTCTAACATAATTAGTTATGGGAGAGGCTCGCACGCGACAACTATTCATAACCTTATACTCGCAAAAATAGCAAGAACCACTATCGCAAGCGTAACAATACCCCTCAACATCAAAAAGATACACACCTTTTGTATAGTATTGGGTGCATTAATCTCATTTTTGCAATCTTAGTGATCGTCTCCTGAGTCAAACTGCCTATCTGCTATATATTCAAAAAGCGTGAATAAAAGCTGTCTCTAGTACTACCCCAAGCAGGTTGAACCTGTCACTACTTTTTAATGTCTGATTTACCAAGTTCAACTTCAGAGCCCGTCAAAGGTTTTCGCACCGCTAGTCGTTACATTCTCACTGTCAGGTTGAATCAAACCATCTTCTAAACCGTCTTTCAGTCCTTTTAATTTTTGGTTTTGTCATATTAAAGTTCTAGTAGCCCTAAGTTCGATAGCCTGTTATATGCCGCCGCCTTTGAAAACTTCAAAACATTTCTGCAAAGTCATCAATATCTTTTACGCTATCTCAAACGTTTATAGCATCTTCTTTTGGTATTAGTAATGTTGCGGCAAACGCATTTGCTTGCGTTTTCTTTATATATAGAGACGAATCTGCTATAATCAAGAATTGGCTTGACGATATTCAACGAATTCTTTTTCTTTATCAACATCGTGTAGAATAATGTGTCCAATTTCGTGTAGAGAGAATTTCTGTCTTGGCAGAGGCTCACTTTCAGAGATTTGTATCTTGTAAGAACCATCCTCTCCCGAAACCCTTGCAGATACTGTATTGGGTTTAAATACAACTAGTTCGACTGTCGCCCCGATGGATTCTGCTAAATTTTTAATTGTCCAATTGTAATTAGCTTTTTGATCTGCATAATCTCTATGTAGATTAGATGCAACTTTTTCTATTGACTCTAAAAGTATATGCCTTAGGACTGCTAGTAGCTACCATATTCTGCTCCTTTTGTCATTATTCATAATTATAACACTTATATCTATTTTCCAGAATTCCGTGTAATCAAGCTCAAGACATATCCAGGTCAATAGATTCACTCGTTTTAACCAAACCGGTGTCAACTTTAGAGAACAGAGCGCTCACTATGATGATTAACTTCTCGTTATCGTCTACTTCAGTTCCTTCGTAAGTTAATGCCTGATAAAACCTTGTCAACGCCGCTTTTTGTTCATACTCCATTGCAATATGGTGATTTGACATAACAATTTTACTATGACGCGTATGATATAACAAAGAAAAGAAATGACACCAATAGCACTTGCTGCGACAAGAATGGCACTTTTTCAGTAATCTTTGGGAATTCATGAAGCGAATGGACAAACCAAGCGATGACACGCAACAAGATAATCGCCGCAAGAACCAACCCAGAAAGCCCAGCACCAAGCCCATATTCTGTACTTTTTAGATCGTTCATTCCAAAGCACTTCCGGCGCTTCAAGCTGCAAACTTCTTTCTATCAGTCTCTTCCAGTGCGTTTAATGTCTCTTGCTTTTTCGCCTCCCAGTCGTCGAGTTTTAGATTTTGTGGTTGTCCATCTCAGCGATATTCTTATCAACTTGATCCTGGACTTCTTATGCTTCTCTTCTATAAAATGGGTTATTTCTTGTTGGTTCTCGCCAGCTTCTTGCAACAACTGCTCTAGCTTATCTTGCGCTAGCCGTAGCGTCTTTTGTTCAAAATTCTTAATACTTACATTTTTAGGCGATAATTCATTTTTAGTATAACAACGCGGGATAATATGAATAATTTGAACTTTGATATAGGCTATTTCCTACCTGAATTGGAGTTTTGCATAACTCTACGTACCTTCGTATTGCGTCTGGTAATTCTCTACCATCATCTACACGGTCAAGATAGAAAATCATGAATCTGTCTATGGATTGCTAATTTGCATCAGAAACGATTGGACTGTTTACAAATATTCGTATGTATACTTTCCATTATTATCGACTCTGTCGTTGGATAAATTACTATATAGATAGTTTGATATGTTGTCTCTTAATTCGGGGAACAGCATCGACGGCCTCTAAAATATTCTTTTAATGCTGTTAACGTTATTTCTGAGATTTTGCCATCCTCATGAAGCCTTGGCCTCCCTTTTTATTGTGCCAGTATTCAAGATTTGCATCAATAATTCTCTCGAAAGATGAGAAATTTAGGCATAGGCTCATAATTTATACCGTAATTGCTGTCGCTAGTAGTATAGTAAATTGTGCTATATCGTCTAATAAATTGTCTATTTGTGCTTTTGTGCGTTTCATATTTTAATCTTTCAGAGATTAACTTTTGGTAAAAAGTGAGTCACGAAGGGTAGTCAATGTCGATACTTGACGCTTATTTTTCCTGAAGTTGATTGAATATTACAGCATAGCCACTCTCAAACAGTTGCAATATTGGAGCAGTGGCAACTTTTACTCTTTTGGTTCTTTAAATCAGTTTGAGTTATTAACGGTTGAGTGCTTCCTCTATTTAAAAGATGTATAGTCTATGTTACGTACTACATACATATCCAAACATACTAGAATCCGGCTTATAATTATGACATTATCAGAAAACCACGCCTTATCAACAACAGCCCTTAGCACCTAATGTACCACTCGACCAGTGATAATAACCTTTTCATCAAGAAGGTAATTCCGTGATCTGCCCATAACTCCATTTGCACCATATAGAGGATACTTTCCAGATTCAGAAAAGATTCGCTTTTAGTCGATCCCTTTCCAGTGGTAACTGTTGCGATATCTCCAAGACATATATTCTTCAACTCTTCACCGCAGGATTATCAACAAAATAATGACGAAGAGGGCTTGACCGAGCTGCTCGAGTTTCATTCATGCGGCGATTGAGCTCGATCATCAAGGCTGCCGAGGATATTGGCAATTTTCTTTTGTTGGCCGAGTGGCGGTAGGTTAACGGACATATTCTTCACTGTTTTTGAATTTACCGCCGTAGCTATAGACGAAGTTGAACAAAGCGAGCAAAATTAAAATTTTTAGATAGTAATACAAATAGTTTTATCAATTATATCTGGGTCTCTCATGGGTAATTGAGCTATAGCCTCGTTAGAACACATATCATATTCCGTAGCAGTCTCCCAACAGTCAGCAAAACTCATCAAAAGAGTACCTGCTGGAATAATTGGGATATTAAATTTTTACAGTATCTGCTGTCAAAAACTCACTCGTTTGGCTGATATATTTTGCCCGTATTGCCCATATCTTTAATAGAGACCCACTTCCTTACCATGAGATTCACTAAACCATTGCGGTTGCTTACGAGGCGGAGTACGGCCAATTTTTATATCACAGATATCGCCCAACGAAACCATCTGCATCATCGCTCATCACTTTCTGCGGAGATAGTTGTATATGAGCCAATGAGAGCAATCGCTTCATGAAAATCTTGTAAGTTTTCACTGCTCCGTCGCCTGCCCTCAGGGGTAAAGAGTTTTTTGTATTCAGCTATCAGTGCGTCTACCGCAGCCTCTTCTATCCGCTTTTGTGATAAGCTTGAATGATTCTCGTTGACAAGCCTCTTTGCATATCTAAGAGCACTGTATGAACTAACAGCAAAATCTCTTAGTACACCCTCACCTTTGCCCGATGTAAATTGTTCATATAAACTGTCGTCTTTTTATCTTTAGTGCAAGAGCCAAAGGCACAAATACGAGCTGTACTCGGGTATTGGTCCTCACTCAGTTGTTACTTCTTGTCAGAAACCGGTTTACTAATTGAAGTGATGAATAGTACGAATTTATTTCACGCATCTCAAGGCCATAGTACTCTATCGCGTCACGCGCAACTCTATTAACTATCATACTGTCATCAGCCCAGTTGAGCACGCTTCTTGCATACTCTTCGATATTCACCTTACGCAAACCAAACATAAAATCAAAAATTTATTTTAATACGCATATCCATCAAAGTCACTTCCGTAATACTTCTCTAATTGTATGAAAGTTGATTGATGTTTGTCGTAATGATGAACGTTACATCATCGCTCAAAATAATGTTTAACAACCTCTAGCAACTCGACAGCAAAAGACGGACGACAGCGATCAAGCTCATCAATTACAAAAATGAGTCTTTCGGAATCGCCTTTTAGTTTATCGATAAACTCATTTACTGCATCGTGTCGATTTCACTTGGTCTTTTACTGCTTTGACAAGATCAGCCTTCCTAGTTTTTATTGTCAAAGTGTCTATAAAATCGTGGGTTAGGTTCTTTAATCCTGCAGATATATTTATCATGTTAGCAGCCTTCTTTATCGAGGCCGCATTCAGACTTTCATCATCGTCTGCTATCAGCTTTAACAACATAGCACTAAGCGCGTCGCCAAGATAATCATATTCCCACGCATTGAAATAGAAAGTTTTTGTTTTTCTCTCAAAAGGTTGATTGCATTCTCTTCAAGAGTATTATGGCCGTAATCTTGAATAGCGCCGTTAGATAGCACAAGTAGCTGTTTTACAAACACAGTCTAGCCGGATCCCCATGCGCCATCAATTACCAAAACTGTATTTTCTTTCAGTGAATTTAGTAGCTTCACAAGCATTGATAGCTGATTGTTTGCGCCGAATAGTATTATTGTGCAAACGCCTTAGGATTTGTTTATCTGTTAATTCTTTCATTTCTTCCCCTTAACCTTCTCCTGTACAGATAGCCCAGATACGAAAATTAGACTTCACGCGGTAACCAAGCGCAATCACCATGTCTAGACTGTAATGCTCTATATTTCTCGAGACCTCACGATCACCTTCAGTTCGAACTATAAAGAATTTCTTTATAGTTGCTGAAGGTCGAGCTCCTTTCTCTTCGTAGATATTTCTTTAATATGTTGACCTATATTTTGCCTTGTAGTCTGAAAATACCTGGGCCAACTGCACTTGAGTGAGCCACATAGTTTCATCCTGCAGTCTAGCTTGAATCTGCGGCTTGCCATCATCGCCAACATACGCCACTATCTCGCTGTTCGGGTTGTCACCACTCATCATTTGATTTCTTTCTCTATTTTGGCAAGATTCTCTTTTATCTTGACCTCTAACTCACGACTCTTCGCAAACTGTCCCTCAAGCTCCGCCGTCAACCGGGCAAATTTCTCGGCGAACGGCTCATCATCTTCTTCTGTTTCCTCCAACACCCACGTAGCGGCCAGGTGTCAGCATCTAATCATGTTGCTTGATTTCTTCTAGATTAGCGACTTTGCAAAAACCCGGCTGGTCAGCGTAATCCGCGCTGGCGGTTTTATAATCATGATATGTCTTCGCCATCCCGGGCAATGTCTTCTTCGGTCAGCTCGCGGTTGCGGCGGGTTACCATTTTGCCCAAATTACGCCCATCGATGAACAGTACTTTGCCGTGACGATTAGCACGATCGCGCGACACAAAACCACAAGACAGCATGGTATAGCAACGTTGAAAAGAACAGCTGACTCGGCAGAGTGACGATGGCGTCAACTATATCTCGAGCTACTAACTTCTCACGGATATCACCTTCGCCGCCAGTTTGACTGCTCATGCTCCCATTTGCTAACACAAAGCCTGCCGTACCGCGCGGGCTCAAATGGTGAATCATATGTTGAATCCAGGCAAAGTTAGCATTACCCTTTGGTGGCAGATCCATACTTTCCAGCGCGGGTCAGTCTGCAAGTGTTCTCTGGCCCCAGTCGCTAATATTAAACGGTGGATTTGGCCCAGATATAATCAGCTTTTTCAGGTCAGGAAGCTGGTCATCCCATCAAGGTGTCGCCGCGTTTTGATATTCGCGTCAATGCCGCGAGTGCCATATTCATCTTAGCTAGCTCGCCAAGTGGTTTTCGTTGAGTTCCTGACCATACACCGCGATATCGCTAACGCGGCCCAGCGTGCTCCTCGACAAACTTCTCACTCCAGACGAACATACCGCCACTACCACAACACGGGTCGATACACGCCCGCTGTATGGCTCAAGCATTTCTACCAGTAGCTTGACGATGGAGCGCGGCGTGTAGAATTCACCGCCATGTTTACCCTCACTATCGGCAAACATACCCATAAAATATTCGTAGACTTGACCAAGTAGATCTTTGGAACTCGCAGTATCAAATTTGATGTTTGGTAAACAAATCGATAAGCTCACCCAGGCGGCGTTTGTCTAGAGCTTCGCGGGCATAATTTTCGGCAAAACACCCTTCAAACTTGGATTGTCGCGTTCAATTGCCTCCATGGCGCTATCAACTAGTACGCCAATCTCTGGCTGCTTGGCGCTCGCTACGAGATACTCCCAGCGAGCCTCTTTGGGAATCCAAAAACATTCTCCGCCAGATACCAATCCCGATCTTCTGGATCATAATTGTCATCAACCGCCGCCTGGTACCGCGCCGAAAACGCATCTGAAACATATTTCAAAATTAGCCCGAGTACCACATATTTATAATCCGACGAGCTGATGTGCCGCTGCAATTTATCCGCTTGCCAGCCCACAGCTGCCTTTCAAGATCCCTCATATCGCACAAGGGAATTATAGCTTAGATTTGTCTAGAATACTGTTCTACCCCGTAGTCTGCTACAAGCTAAAACCATGTCTGAGCCGCGCGGAGTAGTTTATGTTATGACCGGTGCCATTGATGGCTTTGGTCAGAGATTGGCAGAGACCAGCACCGACCGCTTCAGGCGCGTATGCAGTATCTCGAGGTCAACGTATTCTAATATCACTGGGCTGCAGCGGCTGGTTGCTATTGAGGTAGATAATTACCACAAGAAGGAGCAGCTCCTACACGAAGTCTTTAGCAAGCACCGCATTGGCCGGAGCGAGTTCTTTGCGCTCGATGAGTATCTTATCCAGCGGCTGCTGCTCGCCCTTGACGGCACGCAAATTTATCCCAAGCCAGCTCAATTCACTAGCAAAGCGGATTCGTTCGAGGCGCACGCACCGCGCATCAGCAAGACCAGCGCTAGCTTTTACAAAAGGGGTATCGAAAAAGGCGCGAGCATCCACTTTATCAAAGACTCAGCCATCACCGCCGTTGTCGCCAGCCCACGCGAGGTATCCTATGGCGGCAAAACCTGGCGCCTGTCTGCCCTCACCCGCCTGATCTATACCCAGCGCGGCGAAGTCAACAACTCTGGTGCATATCGCGGCGCTGACCACTGGATGTACGGTGGCGTGAAGCTAACGAACTGGTGGATAAGATACAGAGCCAATGACAATTAGATAGCCTCGTCAATCGGGTTGACAATCGAAAAAGAATAATCAAGCAGATCTCTGATTGACAGACTTGTTATTGTTTTAATATACTATGAATGAATATAAAAATTTATTCATTCATAGTATTACAATACAATAAAGGAGATTACGAGCATTGGACAAAGCAAGCATTACAGCTGCCTATGACGTCTTTTCAAAAAAGGGCTATAAGGAGGCTGGGATCTCAGAAATCGCTAAACAAGCTGGCGTAGCAGTTGGTTCTTTTTACAACTACTACGACGGCAAGGAGGCTATCTTTCTGGATGTGTACGTTGAGGAGAATGATCGCGTTCGCCAAGCGATGATGGATGATATCAATTGGCAGCAGGATTTGGTTGAACTTGCGGAGGCAGATTTTTGAGCAGTCACGTAGCCTGGTTTCGTCCAATAAAATCCTGGCGGAATGGCATAACCCAGCCATCTCTCGTACAGCTACGCGGTTATTATTCTTCTAGCAACGGCAAAGCTGCCAATACCTTTCATCAGTCTTTAGTCGAGACCTTTACTAGCCGCATGGTGGCAGAAGGATATTCAAAAGAAAAAATTCAGGATATTTTACGGGTTTATAATTTGTTTTACTACTATGGATGTGCACATCACCGAAGACGATTTTCCAGGTATTGTAGGACGCTAGAAGTACTGCCACTAACTTTGTGAAAAGGTATTTTTACATAATGAAAGGGGTAAAAAAATGGTAATCATCGTTATAGCTATTCTTGCAGTTATAGGCCTTGTCACTTGGGGTGTCATCGCGTACTTGGGGCGGAGCCAAACGTTATCAATCAAATCCATCGAAAACCCTCGCGGCAACCTCACGTTATTCGCCTGGCAAAACCCGACAATATAACGTGGAAAGCCGGCTCTATGCCAAGATTACGCTACCCAGTACAGCATCTGGCGGTAAAAAGAATGACTATACGGGTGATCAACTAAGTCGTTGGCTGAGTATCGCCTCCAGCCCCGAGGACAATGAAATCGTCATAGTGACCCACAATAGTGGTAGCCCTTATAAGGAGGCTTTGACTCACCTACCGGCAGGCAGCAGGTTGAGATGAGTTGGCTAGGTTCGTCTTTGCTCGTTACGGACGGCGACGCCACTGGTTTGCTTTTTGCATCTGATGTCGGCATCTCGGCAATGCGACCAATCGTCAGGCAGTGGGCCGGTAAGCGCCCTGTCATTCTCTATCATTTAGACAAGGGAGTAACGGTCTTTGACAAGGAGCTCTCGGAGCTAGCAAATAAAACAGCCAATGTAACCTATGAAACCAATGCCAGTCTTTCCCTGAGTCAAGAACGCTTTAAAAAGTCGATAGATACATGGCAAGCAAAGCTCAGTATCTCTTAGCTGGACAGCCTGATGATGTAAAAGCGATGGAAGAAACTCCTTCAAGACAACAAGATGGGCGATAACGTCAAAATCGAAGTACTTTTCGGGGATTGATAGGTGACTGTTATGCGTCGCATATAGTGCGCCAGTAACACCCACCAGCAAGCAACGCCGCTGTCACAAGAACAAATTGCCAGAGCGATATGCCGGTGTCGGCTAAGAGGCCGTGGAATTGGCTTGGTTTGGCTAGCTGAGTGGGCTGGTTGGGTTTGTTGGATCGAGTGGATTTGGTCGCCAGTGCCGCGCGGCACTCCGACCAAATCGCTTCCGGGTAGCTGGCCGCCAACACATACCACGCCGTCGATGCCACTGAGTTTTGCATTGGTTAGCTCATTTGGCAGATCTGCCTTGGACGCGTACTGCCATGCACCATTGGGTCGCTGCGCTGAGTAGGTGTCTGCCAAGATTGCCCGCGCCGCGGCCGTGTCCCCAGCGATAGTATGCGCCTGCGCTACACCATACGTCCCCTCAAACCACACGGTTGGCACGTAGTTACCCGTCAAATACGGCGTATAGCCTTTTGCGGTGCCATCAGTTGTTTTGTAGGTGGCAGTGTGATCGAGGGCTTGCTTAGCTTTGTCGTATTCGCCAATCGCATTGAGAAAGATCGAGCTCCAGCTTGTTGTATCAAGTGCCTTGCTGCTGTCGTTATATCCTTGGTTAAAGCGCCCTTCGCGTGTATTCCATAGTTTTGCCACCGTTGCTTTGGCAAGTTCATCCGCCTTCTGGGCATACTGCTTATCGCCCAGCACGCGAGCTGCCCGTTCGTATACATGCCACATGTCAGTGTTGTGCTCAGTAGCATGCCACGCAATATCCTTCTTGACGCCATTGTCGATCCGTACTCCGCCACGGAACAATCCAGCAGCATCACCAGTCGTCGTCTTCATCGTCTCAAGCCAGCGGAAGGTATCAAGAATCATCTGGCGCACCCCTTGCTGGTCACCATATTTTTCCATATAGCGGATGAGCGCATACTGCACAAAGGCGATACCGCCAGTATAATAAATCGGCTGCTGGATCCCAGTATAATCAAGCTGGTGCACACTCGCCGGAAACGCCCCCTTCTGCTCACCCGTCTTGACTTGGATTGCGCTTAGGCCATGCACGAGCTTATCCGCCATTGTTCGATCATCCGCACCAATCGCCACAAGTAGCGCCAGCGACTGATCATACACATAGCTGTACGACTCACGCGGTGTACCATAGCCATCTTGACCTGGTGCATACTCATGCAGCGAATGAGGCCCCACCAGCTCTGGCTTGAAATACTCGGCAATGATAGTTTTGGTTGCCGTGTCATAGAGGCAGATTAATTTATGCCCTTACCTACTGCATCGAAACTAAAGGTATTATCTGCCCGGGCTGGCTGCGTAGCTTGGAGGTATTCTTTATCAGATACCGCGTAGAGCTGCACCTCCAGATTCTTATACGTCACAGGTCGCGGCCAGCTCTCACCAATCTGCTGCCCCGTCGCTTTTGTCGTATAGCCGGAAAGTGCCATGACCCCGCAAATGCCGGATTGACGGGTGAGAGATCAAAGCGTCCATGTGCCATCCGGCTGCACTGCTGCGGGTATAGCAGCTGGCTGCTCATATTCAGCATCGCTGTAGAGATACGCTCGTACTTCGCGTGGGTTTGCCCCCGTTGGTGCCGTTCCCTTCACTGTGCCACGGTAGCCTTCGGCAGCGTGCGTGAGCAGCAGGGACTGTAAAGCGGCGTGCGCACTTTCGGTTTGTCGTGAGTGTGCAAGCGTGAGCGCTTCCGCCCACCTTTGGCAATGGTAGGTCAAGCCGCCAGGCTGTGCTGGCGTGATGGTGCACCACCATCGCCCAGGTTGCGTTTTGGCATCCGTCATCTGTTTGAGGCCATGCCATCGCTACCCGTGCCCGTCCGGCGCGGAGATCCAGTCGCCAGTGGCCGACGTGCCGCTCGAAATGGCGCATTTGGCGCCACAGCGACGTATTCGCCCGCGCTGGCGGAGCCGTCGCGAGCCCATAGAGTGCACCGCACAGCGAGCACGACGCTCAGTCCCCATCGTTTCATTATTTCCTCCAAAATACTCTTTACGCTTATATTTATAGCACACTTTGGCCATATATCATATATACGCAGCCATTTTGTATATAAATATAAGCCACCAATCGTATGCTATACTTTACCCCTCTCAGAAGCACGTATAACGTGCTGCTAATCTATCTGTGATATATCAAATCATTATTGCTGTTCTTTGACCTATCATTCTTCATAGTACCAATTTGCCTAATAAGCAATCTTGTATTAGGCTAGAAAAGAGCGAGGTGGCACCTTGCATACCAATATCACGTTCAAAAGCCGCACGAGGTACTCCATGGCACAAAAATTTTTACGATTAGCGGTAACAAACTCAGGCTACCAAGCGGTCGCCGACGGCGCTCGGGCGTGTCCACTTCGTAGGCACAACCCAGGAGAAGTCATTGACCAAAACGCGGCGCTACATGCGCCAACACGGTGGTGGTGAGCTCAAAATTCAGCGTGCCGACGACACCGCCCAGTATCGCGATGCCGATACCGTCCCGCCCAAGAAGGATCCCTTCCCCACCCGCGAGGATAGTACTTTAGTATAAAGAAACCTCGGTCCTGTCAGGTATTCTTATGTCAAAAATAGCACAGATAGCTACTTGAGCAAGGTGTCAGGGCACAAGCATCCGTGCCAACGCATACTGAAGCAAAAACTCAGGAGGCACACCAGCGCAAAGCACTGCAACAATCCGCACCACATGCTGCGACAATGGCGCCGCACCCGGCCAGATCATTAAGATAACTACTGGCACCACACACGGCCAGCGCCTTAATGCCTGCCGCAATACGTGCATTGAGGATGGTGCGTTGCTTCTTGCTCACTGGCTGGTGGGTTTTTCGTCGCTGCAGGGTGCAACTGCTTTTGTTGTCTTTTTACCACGCGCTCGCCTGTTTTAGCTATATTGCGCGGTAACATGACTAGCATAGAGACCGCGACCCAATCATGCCGATGGTGATGATTGCCACGAGTGCAATCGCTACTGGCTGCGGCAAGTCTGCCCCGAGGGTATACCCTGCGGGAGTGTGATCTCCGGCTGGTCGTGCGGCTCTGGTATGACCCAAAGCGCCTTTATCTCGCGTGATATATGGGTAGAGCAATTGCATAGCACACCACACCCACAGCAGCAAGCAAAAAGGAGATACCCCACCGATGCGCAGCAATGCGTCACTAAAGCGCAAACCGCCGCGGCTGTGGCTGCTAGGGCTCCTTTCGACTTTGCTGGCTGAGAAGACTGCGCTACCATAATTACTAGCCATATACACGACAGCACAAACTGATGCTATGGTATGCAATTTTATCACATTTTTATTTTTTTCATGAATCTAACAAGAAAATGCTTAAATCGTTCTTCGTCGTCATCCAACTTTCCAAAGAATAATTCATCAATCTGCTCAATTAATGGAACAGCTTTTTGCAATACTTCTTCTCCTTTTTGTTCAAAGTAACGGCCTTTTGCTCTTGTGTCTCTTGAATGCTCTTTTCTTTTTACAAAATCATGCTTCTCCAATAAAATTAATATTTGAGATACCGTCATTACGTCTATCCCTGAGAGTTTTGAGATCATAACTTGCGTAACTTCGTCACCATTTTGCGATAGATACGCAAGAGACGCTAAAACAACAAATTGAGGGTGTGTCAGTTTTATTTTCTTTAATTCCTTCTTTTATCATAAAAGTGCCATTCGTTGTACGCCCTCATGAACAGCAGTCCTGTTGATTTTTCTGAGTTATCTTTATACTTTGATGTAAACAAGCAGCAACCACCTTATCGTTCTAAACAACTTTTTAGAATAAACATAGACTGTGGAACATCCGAAAAACTTGGCTTAAAAACTCCAAATGTTGCTTGTCCTCACTATCTAGAGCTACCGTATGTTTTTATATTAACGCTTCCGTCATTGTTATCAATTATCTGATGGCCAAAAAGAACATCACCAAACGGAGTTTCTGTTTTTATCCCAAAAATTCTTCAATAGGTTTCACGCAGAGTAAGCTGATATTCCATAGGAGGCATTCCCTCAAGTTCCATCGTTCCATATGAGCCAGTCTTAAATCCATCTTTTAGCGTAATGTTTTTGAGGTCCTCTTCCCAATCATACCATTTTTCGATATTTGCATAGTATTCCCACACATCTTCTTTTTCTGCTTTGATTTTTAAACTAAAGCTAAATTCCATTATATTTTCTCCTTTCATTATATGTGTACTTATTATAAGTTAGTCTTATAATATTCGTCAACAGGATTTTATTTGGGGCTATTATTCTTTAGTTTGTGCTTTCTTCTATTTCGCTCTGAAGTCTGCGAATTTATGCGAGTCTATTGTCGCTACCTCAGTCGACGTAACTGTATCAAAACGCCGCGTTCTATCGTGTGTGGGAGGATAAATTATTATTAGTTTATTCAAGATAGCCCATCACGCGCCGCTTACACACTGGGCATCGTGCCCTATCAAAAATAATCTGACTACACAAAGCCAGATCAAAATTACTTACAAAAACATGGTCGGGGTGACTGGACTCAAACCAGCGACCTCGCGGACCCAAACCGCGCGCGCTATCAACTGCGCCACACCCCGATACATTCTATATCACACGGGCGACCACTCTTTGCTGGGGCAAAAATATGGTCGGGGTGACTGGATTTGAACCAGCGACCTCACCGTCCCGAACGGTGCGCGCTACTCAAGCTGCGCCACACCCGCGATACAAGACTTTGCCATCATACCACACAATATAGCAACTTGTCTACTGTTCTTACCGTCAAAGCCAACGTGCCACTCCCACAAGTATAAGGCTAGCCTGCGGTTGTTCAATCCAAGAAATATAAACGCAACACACTAAGCATCAACTTCGTGTGCTATAAAACGTATCGCAATATTTAATTATGCCTTGGGTGGTACAATATCTGCTTTAAGCACATCGCACGCAGTAGGATATGCTATGCCAGGCTCAAATGTGTAAACAAGTAATTGACCAAAGGGCATCTCTACTGTACCCATATCTTCCTCGGGGATTCGGTCAAGATACTTTTCATAAGCGCACGAATTGTGTTGCCATGCGCCACAATCAATACAGTCTCGCCCGCCTGGAGTCGTGGTAAGATCTCCGACTCAAAGTACGGAATCGAGCGCTCATACACATCCTTGAGTGTCTCACCACCAGGTACAGGGTAATCCCAGCCGCGCCGAATACCATTAAAGGCCTTCTCGCCAATCTCTTCTTTGACTTCCCACTTGTTCTTGCCAGTTAGGTCACCATAGTCACGCTCGTTAAGCTCAGACGCGTGCACCACCGCAGCATCACCTGAGCGGATTGGGTTATCTGCACCTTCCATCAACGCATCAAGCGTCTCATGCGTCCGTTTGAGTGCCGAAGTATATACCGCATCGATAGTGCGACCACGCAAGAACTCGCCGAGTTGACGTGTATCGCTCTTACCTTTCTCGGTGAGACTTACGTCCGTCCAGCCTGTCCATTTACCTTGTAAATTCCATTCGCTTTCGCCGTGCCGGCTGATGATAAGTGTTCCTGTCATGCCTCCATTATACGGCACTATTGGCGCGAGTGCTATATATGTCTACCAATCATTCTGTATTTGAGGGTCCTAAAGCCCCTCGGGAGGGGCTGCGACAACGGGGGTTTTCATTTTTCGTTTTTGGGTATATCGGGTACTTACGGTGAGTAGTTATTTAGCGAACGAAATCGCCTTGGTATACTGATCCGTCAGCATGAGACAACAGCCAGTAGCGATATGCTGCTCCCTCTGGTGCTGCCTCAAGGCTGACACAGCCGGTCTCGCCTGCGCCAAGGATTTGGCCATAGCTCGGGCCGTTGCCTTGGGTTGGCGCCACTGTAAAGGCTGTCGTGCCAGGTGTGCCATCGGGGTAGTTTGCATCAGAAACGCAAAAACAGTTTCGTCCCATCGTAGTATTGGACAACGGATGTACTCGTTGTCATTGGCTGTCGGCCCGAAACTCTCTGCCGACGCTGGTGCTGTATTAAACAGCAAAGATCCCGCCGCCATTGAGCCAACTGCCAATACGCTAAGGATACCTACCTTTTTGAATGTCATGGGAATAGCCCTCCTTACTGTGTAGGGTGCGAGCAGAAGAACACAGGGTTGCTGCAACCCTCCGCTTCATTAACCGTTGCCGTAATTATATTGTACCATGTGTGCTAACAAATACAATGCTTGAATCTACAAAATGACCTTTTGTCAATATCCTTGTCTGGCATGAAAATTTTCGCAGTTGGTTCATGCTATTTTAACGGTAATAGCGACTAATTTTTCATTCGATGGTATACTAGAAGACATGAACAACTACTCTATCAAACCATAAAAGCACGACAAATCTTAGACAGCCGCGGCAACCCCACCGTCGAAGCAGACGTCATTCTTGCTGACGGCACGATGGGCCGAGCGGCCGTCCCCAGTGGTGCAAGCACTGGCGCAGGCGAAGCACTGGAGCTACGCGATGGTGGCAACCAATGGACTGGCAAAGGGGTGAGTCAGGCGGTTGCCCACGTCAACGATATTATTGCCCCAGCATTGGTAGGCCACGATGCGAGCGACCAGCAGGGCGATTGATAATACAATGCTTGCTCTTGACGGGACGGATAATAAGTCTAAGCTCGGTGCTAATGCCATCCTCAGCGTTAGCCTCGCCACTACTAAGGCTGTTGCTCATGCCAAGCAGCAACCACTCTGGCGCTACATTGCCGAGCAAACTGGCAGCACACCAAGCCTTCCCCTACCAATGATGAATGTCCTCAACGGTGGTGCGCACGCCGCCTTTGCGACTGATATCCAAGAGTTTATGATCATCTGCAAGGGTGCGACAACCTTTGCAGACACCCTCCGCATGGGCACCGAAATCTTCCACGCTCTTGCCAAAGTCCTCAAAGCACACGACTACCCCACCACTGTTGGCGACGAAGGTGGCTATGCACCACGCGTCCGCCAGGGCAACCGCGAGCCGCTCGCCTTACTCAGCGAGGCCATTACCAATGCTGGCTACACCGTTGGCACAGACGTCGTCTTTGCAATGGATGCTGCCTCGAGTGAGTTCTACCATGACGGCCGCTATGAGCTAAAGTGCGAAGGCAAGAGCCTAACCAGCAGTGAGATGATCGACTGGCTGGCTGCCCTTGTCGACGAATTCCCAATTGTGAGCATCGAAGATGGCCTGGCCGAGGGCGACTGGGAAGGCTGGCAGCAACTCCGCCAACGCCTCGGCGATCGCGTCCAGCTGGTAGGCGATGACCTACTCGTCACTAATACAAGCCCTGATCCAACAAGCGATTGACCAAGACGCAGCGAATGCACTCCTCGTCAAGCCCAACCAAATCGGCTCTCTCAGCGAGACAATCCAAGCCGTGCAACTCGCCCAGAATGCTGGCTGGCGCACTGTGATGAGCCACCGCTCTGGCGAGACTGAGGATACCACAATCAGCCACTTGGCAGTTGGCCTGGGCTGTGGACAGATCAAGACCGGCTCGCTCTCGCGCACCGACCGCGCTGGCGAAGTACAACGAGCTACTCCGCATTGCCGAAGCAGACGAGAGTCTCACTCTCGCGCAGCCATTCAAGCGGTAGTAGCCTACCTCGCCACACGGCACTACTATGCCACCACTCTTACTTTGAGTGGGTGGCTTTTTAGTTTCACGCCTCCACACTAACCTTTTTCAATGTTGACTTCTCTGCTTGCAAGTTATTTTTGATATCGCTATAAGGGATGACCATTATTTAACTAATAACACCAGAGTTAGATTAGTGATTGATCTATACACTCTATCGAATAAAACCATGGATAAAGTACAAGAGTTTTTCTATCCACTGTACTCTAGAGTAGAGCTACCTAATGGAGCCATCTACCAATACTATGACGGTCATGCTATTGGCGTGCTGCTGCTCGTGCCGTATAATAGACAGAGATGAGGAGTTATTATGCTAGCAATGAATAAAGCAAAGCGGCAGCCATCTGCGCCGCGTCGTTCGCGTATGCGCATGCCACCGCATTTCGATACCAAACTGGATATTCGGTACTATCGCAGTCCTCTTTTTGTTAGTGGAAGGGTATCTACTCCTGCTTACTACATCACCTATCATTGCACCACACTTTACGAAGCCAATCACTGTGGCGACACTCGCCAAGCCCGAGACCAAGGATAATCGTATTATTATCCCCAAGATCGGCGTTAATATCCCATACGGCACCAATGGAAAACTCGCCCTCGACCGTGGTGCGTGGTGGCGCTACCCAGACCACGGCAACCCTGAGAAGGGTGGTAACTTCGTCGTGGCAGCCCACCGCTTTGGTATCCAGCCAACGCCTGGCGGCACAGTGGAAAAATCACCATTCTTTCATATCGACAAGCTCGCCCTAGGTGACCAAATTCTCGCCGACTACCAAGGCAAACGCTACAACTACAAAATTACCAAAAAGTTTGACGTCAAACCAACCAGTGTTGAGATCGAAGCCCCCAACAGAAGACGCTCGCCTGACGCTCTACAGCTGCGACTTAGGTGGCGCCAGAAACTGGCCGAGTCGTCATCGTTGCCGAAAAAGCAGGGTGAGTCTGCATCGCTAAGCTAACTTTGTGTTTTGCGCGTGACGAAATTATTCTTGTTTCAAAAAGTGCATTCTCCACTTCTCTATCGTAACCGATTAGCATTACCTCCTACTGCTTCATCTCCACTGTAAACGCAGTTTTGTTCATATCAATCCTTTTGTGTGGTATTGGGATTACATAAAACTCTCACTTTAGCAATTACTCATACTCCTGCCATTTGCCTCAAGGAACACATAAAAGCATCTGCTACGTTGATAGCGGAGCTTGGGGTACTGGAATACATTGTCTCTTTAGATGAGAAAGGCTCATCAAGCATGCAATACTGCAAACAAGGGTTTATGACTCGCTCAGGGCATCTGGGCATTCTTATCCCATAGGATACACCTACAAAACAAAAAACCGGCCAATTTACTTGACCGGGTTTTTGTCTGTAATGAGTTGAGTCATTAGACTCTATTTGGCAAATTCGATCGCTCGTGTCTCGCGGATTACGTTGACCTTGATTGTACCAGGATACTGCATGGTACTCTCGATCTTGGTAGCAATATCACGCGCGAGCTTGATGGCACTCAGGTCATCCACTACTTCTGGCCGAACAATGACGCGTACTTACGCGGCCAGCACTAATTGCGTAGGCTTTGTCGATACCGCGGAAGCTGGTGGCAACATTCTCGAGGTCGCGCATGCACTCAACGCAGTTCTCGGCGCTCATGTTGCGCGCGCGCAGGCCGAGCAGCACTGGCTGCATCGCACACCCGCACAACGAGTGCCTCGGGGGTCGTGGCCTCGATATCGTCGTGATGAGCCTCAATGGCGTGGCACAGTGCCTCACTCAAACCTGCCTTGCGGGCCAGCTCCGCCCCAATGTGGTGGTGCTTGCCTTCCATCTTGTGCGTCACCGCCTTGCCCATGTCGTGGAGTAGCGTGGCGATCTTCACGGTACGCACATCTGCTCCCCAATCTCTGCCGCGATTAGCCCGGCAATCTGGGCCATCTCAGTGCTGTGCTTCAAGACGTTTTGACCATAGCTCGTCCGGAACTTCAGCTCACCCACAAGGTGGAGCAGCTCCTTTGGAATACCAGCTACGCCAATCTCACGCGCCGCATCTTCACCAGCCCGCACGACTTCTTTGTCAATCTGCTTGTTTGCCCTTAGCTACAACCTCCTCGATGCGACCAGGATGGATCCGTCCGTCCTTCATTAACATCTCGAGGCTCAGGCGTGCCACTTGGCGACGCACTGGGTCGAAGCTACTGAGGACGATCATCCCTGGCGTGTCGTCCACCAAGATATCAACACCGGTAGCTCGCTGCAAAGCCTGGATATTGCGCCCTTCTTTACCAATGATGCGACCCTTCATATCGTCGTCGGGCAGCTTAATGGCAGTGACTGTGCGCTCGGGCCGTCACTTCGCTACTCATGCGCTCCATTGCTGTCACGAGGATCATCTGGGCCTTCTCCTCGGCATCGTCCATCGCTTCGCGCTGTAATTTATCAACCAAGCCAGTCAAGTCTTGGCGGATGTCGCGCTCGGTCATGTGCATCAGCTTGCTGGCGGCATCTTTGCTTGGTGAGGCCAGCGATTTTTCCTCGGAGCTAGCCTGCTGCCGGCCCCGAATCTCGCGGATCTCATTCTTAAGCTCGTCGACCTCTGTCTCGCTCTTGCGGAGCTTCTCACCGCGGCGATCGAGCTCGTCGAGTTTGCGATCGAGGCTTGCCTCGCGCTCGAGCAAACGATTCTCTGTCTTTTGCATGGCGCGGCGGCGCTCGTTTCTCGATCCGTAGCGCCTCGTCCTTGGCCTTGAGGACGATATCGCCCGCTTGCTGCTTGGCCTGAGCCAATTCTTTGTCAATTGTCCGCTGACCATTGGTAGTTTGCTGGCGATCGTAGACGTACTTGCCACCAAAACCAAGCACCACGCCAATTGCCGCGAAGAGTACCTTCATCATGGTATTCCTTTCTCCGGATATGTGTTGTTCTTGTTACATCAGACTTACGTCAGCCCACACCGGTGTTATCAAACATTAAAAACTATCTACAGACTCAGTATATTGTATCGCGTTTTGGCCAATTTGCGCAACTGGCAATATCGATGTCTGTCTATTTACAGAGGTAACAATTTATTACCCTTATGCTTTGCACTAGCTACTTTTTTGGCTGTGTGATATGTGCAGCTGCGCCGTACTGAGGCAAGACAATGTTATCATCCTCACCATGTGCTAGCCGCTTAAGGCAGGTAGCGCGCCAATCATCACCCGTTGCACCAACGATCGGGATATGCTGCTCGTGTGCAAGTGTATTAAGCACCGTTAGGCCAATCCGCAGCCCCGTAAAGCTCCCTGGCCCGGGCAACACCCCAATGCCAGTGACATCCGCCAGTGTCTTGCCATGCTCGGCCAAGCGATCACGCAGATACGCCAGCATATCGCGCGCCAGTGTGCGGCCAGCTGGCCACTCATAGCTCGTCTGAGTACCAGTGTCATCTACCAATGTTAGCTCCACGACCATCCCCGCGCTATTCCACAAAATAATCATGCCGATACCTCCTGGAGAAGCTGCGCAGACACTACACCACCCGCCTCAATATCGAGCTGGCGAGCGGTTTCGCTCTGTGCAGTAATCGTGATCGTTAGGTGATCGGGTGGGACGACATCCACTACAGCCTGAGCCCACTCTATGATAGTCACTGTGCGAGGCTCAGCAATCGCCTCTGCCAGCTCAAGCTGCATCACCCCTGCATCGCCCAAACGATAAAAATCATAATGCACAAGCTGGATATCATCGCGCCCGTGATACAGCCGACTAATCGTAAAGGTTGGGCTTTTGGATATCATCGGTAATGGCGAGGCCATGCGCGACCCCTTAACAAGCGTCGTCTTGCCTGCGCTAATATCCCCTACTAGCACAATCACCTCACCACCGCGCAATGCCTGGCCGAGGCGCTGGCCAAGCTGCAACGTATCGGCAATTGATTGACAGATAACACGCATACTAGCTCTAGTATAGCACAGCCTTACCTCTGCTAACACGAATATTGCACTATCCTCTAGTCAGCATAAGCATAATGAGCTACAATTAAGCGTAAGTACTATGCATATATCTGATTCTACTATCGTCAAACTTCTCGAGCGCAGTGGCGCTGCGACCAGCCAGCAGCTCCAACCACTGGTGAGTGAGGCTGCGTCATCTAATTTGCGGCTGCAAGATATTGTCTTGCAAAAACAACCTCATCGACGAGCGTACTCCTTACTAAGCTCTATGCCACCTACGCCGAGCATCCCCACATCGAGCTCGACCCCCGCGACATCCCCTCCGACATCCTCACATGCGCATCCCTGAGCGAATCGCGCGCCAGTATAACGCTGTCATCTTCAAGATCGACCCTGATGGGCTCATCCACCTTGCGATGGACGACCCAGACGATGTGCAAGCCGTCAACTTTATCGAGAAGGAAATTGGCACCAACACCCGTGTCTACATCGCGCCGCGCAGTAACATCTTGGAGTGTCTTGAGGGATACCGCGGCGATGTGACGCAGGAGCTCAAGGAAGTGATCGACATCCAGCGCGAGGATGATGGCTCGAACCAAAAAGTGACTGAAGCAGAGGTAGCGGAAGATTCACCACTGCTCCAGACGGTTTAATCTATTATTGGAATATGCTATCCGCAGCAACGCCAGCGATATCCACATCGAGCCCCGCGAGCAATTCGTGCAAGTACGTTACCGGATTGATGGCGTCCTTAAAGAAGTAAACCGCCTACCCAAGAATGTGCTTGGTGCGCTCGTAAGCCGCATTAAGATCCTCTCCAACCTTAAGATGAGACCCGAACGTCGCGTACCGCAAGACGGTCGCTTTAAGATCAAAGTCGCAGGCAAAGCAGTATGCCCTGCGCGTCAGCACGATACCCATCGCTGATGGTGAGAAGGTGGTGATGCGTATCCTCGACGAATCAAACCAAGCAGTGACACTCGAGCAGCTCGGCTACTGGGGTCATTCGCTGGCTGTTATTAATCAAGCACTGACCGAACCCAATGGGATGATCCTCGTGACAGGTCCAACCGGGAGCGGCAAGTCTACCTCACTTTTTTCCGTCCTTTCGATGCTTAATACACCTGAGGTCAATATCTCAACCATTGAGGATCCAGTAGAATATAAGATCCCCGGCGTCAGCCAAAACCCAAACCAATAGCAAAGCTGGTATGACATTCGCCAGTGGCTTGCGCGCTCTGCTGCGCCAAGACCCAAACATTATCATGGTAGGTGAGATCCGCGATGGCGAAACAGTTAACCTTGAATGTCCAAGCTGCTAACGGGCCACTTGGTATTTAGTACACTCCACACCAATAACGCCGCTACTTGTTTGCCGCGCCTACTCGATATGGGGATCGAGCCCTTCCTTATCGCCAGTACCGTTAAGGCCGTGGTGGGCCAGCGCTTGTGCGCCGCCTCTGCAGTGAATTGCCGCCAGAGTTACGTACCCGACCAAACAGAAGTCGCAGGAAATCGTCCGCCTCTTTTCACCTTGCACCGGGATCAAAAATTTCTATTACATCCACCAGCTTGAGGCCCAGGCTATCGTCCAAAAGGTCGGTGGTGAGACACCCCTGGGCACGACGGACACTGACCATCGCCGCCCTCTGGCAGCCAAACCCAAATGGCTGCGATGAGGTGTAATCACACCGGATTCAAGGGGCCGGGTGGGTATCTACAGAAGTCCTCGGCACTTCGCGCGAAATCAAAAAGATGATTATCGGCGCATATACCAGCAACGAAATCCAAGACCAAGCCGTCGCCGAAGGATGACCACTATGCTCACCGATGGATTAATCAGCAATCGCGGCAACACCACTGTAGAGAAAAGTGCTCCGCGTCACAAAGGAATAACATGCACAATTTCGCCACATCGCCATCACGAACAAAAACGACTCCATCAATGGAACGATCGACGCTCCCGATCGTGCCAGTGCCCCAGCCACCCTGACCCGTCAAGGCGCCGACGACCAATTAGTGCTGAAGAGGTCAAGCCAAAACGCGCCAGCTTTTGCTCTCTTTGGCGGCAACAAAGTCAAGAGTGAAGACTTGGTGATGTTTACCGTCAGCTCAGCGCCATGGTGTCGGCTGGTGTACCGTTGCTGCGCGCCATGGGTTCACTGCACGACCACACCAGTAGTAAAGCCCTCCAAATGGTGACAGGCGACTTGCTGCGCGATGTCGAGGGCGGTATGGCACTCGCCGACGCACTCGAAAAGCACCCAGAGACCTTTAATACCGTTTTTATTAACATGGTGCGCGGGTGAGGCGGCTGGTATTCTCGATGATATCCTCAAGCGCCTGGCCATGCAACAAGAAAAACGCCAGTATGCGCAAAAATCAAAAGTGCCATGACATATCCTACCGTGCTCATTGTTATCACTATTGCCGCCTTTTTCGGCTTGATGGTCTTTGTTATTCCACAAATCGGCAGCATTGTGCGCGGCCTCGGCGGGCCAGATGCAAGCTGCCCGCCATTACTGAGTTTATGCTCGGCTGAGCGCATTTATCATCCAGTATGGAATCTTTATCATTGCTGCGCTCGGTGCAGGGATATACTTCTTCCGCCGCCATATCAAGACACCAGCAGGCAAACTCTGGCTCCACACCATCATTCTCAAGATACCAAAAATCAACGATATCATCACCGTAAATCGCCGTTGCTCGCTTTGCTCGCACGTTCTCGGCGTTGATGGGGTCGGGGGTAGCAGTGCTCGAATCCTCCGCGTGACTGCCCGAGCAGTGGGCAACAAAGTCTACGAAAATGCCTCAATGATGCTGAAGAAGTCAAGAATGGGCGCAACCTCTCGAGTATCATCGAAAAATCCGCTCTTCCCACCCATCGTGGCGCAAATGCTTTCCGTTGGCGAAGAGACTGGTCAGACCGATACCGTACTCGTAAAGGTGGCAGATTATTATGAAGAGAAGTGGACGTCGCGATTGATGGCATCAGCTCCATCATCGAGCCCGTTATGATCGTCATCATCGGGCGGCATGGTCGGGCTGATTGCCGCTTCGGTGATGTTGCCGATTTCGAATATGGCAAATCAGATTAAGTAGCGTTACCTCATCTTCCATTAGCATTTCATACCACACATCTACTAGCGTGCTCTGCTGTTGCCAGCGAGCAGATACTTTCACTGTATTTAGACAGCCACAATAAAAGCAATCCCTTTTCTCCAAAATAGGCCCTTTTCAGTCTCGCAACAGTCTGCCCTCCCTTGTTTTATCACACACCACAAACAACAGTACTCCAGTTCGTTATAATCCTCCTCAAAAACGCTAGCGTTTATCATATCGCTTATGCTATAATGACGGAAACGAACGTATCATGGCAAGTTATTTTATCGCGACAAACCAATCATTGGTCTGGATATTAGCCAGACGGGCATCAAGATCATGTCGATCGACCCCAAGCGCTGGCTCGTACTGGGCTATGGTTCGCTCTGACCTCGACCCCAAGGAAGTCCAGACGTCCCTCGACAACCCCGATGATTCCTACCCAGCCGAGCGCCTCCAGCTCACTCATCAACGAGCATCTCATTGGCAACCTCGGTAGCGACCACGTAGTGATTGGTGTGCCAACCAGCCGCACCTATTCGCGCACCTTCGCGATCCCAGCCAAAGAAGCAGCGCACCTCGATGGTGCTATCCAGGTAGAGGTCGATCAGTATATACCGTTGCCGCTCGATTCGCTCTATGTTGATTGTGAAGTGATCGAGCACACAAAAGATCAGCTCAACGTTGTGATGTCTGCCGTGCCCAAGCAGCTGGTCGACGCCTGTTTGCAAGCAGCCGAGGCAGTGGGGCTCGTGCTGGTGGTTGTCGAGCCCAATATCAATGCTATTGCGCGCGTACTCGACAGCGCTGATGCTGGCAACCTTCTCACGCTTGTCGTCGATATTGGCCCAGCAAGCACCGATATCGCCGTGCTAGATAAAAGCGCCGTCCGCCTGACTGGTGGGGTAGCAATTGGCGGAAATACCTTCACTATCGACATCTCGAAGCATCTCAACATCACACTTGAGAATGCCCACCAACTCAAGGTGCTCAATGGCCTCTCGCCTGGGCCACGCCAAGCTGGCATCACTGAGGCACTCAAACCAAGCCTCAAGCGCATTAGCACCGAAATTCGCAAGGTGATCCGCTATTATAACGACCGAATTGGTAATGAGCGCAAGATCGAGCAGATCGTCATCGTCGGTGGCGGCAGCAATGTGCCAGGCATGGGCGACTTTTCACCAACGACCTTGTCGTGCCAGTGCGCGTCGTCAATCCATGGCAAAAGCTCGACTTTGGCAAGCTCCAGCAGCCACAAAAAGCAGTTTCGGCCACGGTATATCAGTGTTGCAGGCTTGGCCAGCCTTAGTAGTGGGGAGATTTGGAAATGATTAATCTATTGCCACCAGCGTATAAAAAGCAGCTCGCTGCGAGCCGCACCAACACCTGCTGCGCCGCTATGTTGTGCTACTCTTTGTCTTGGTCTTTTGTCGTTTTGGCTGAAATCGGCGGTGTGACTTTTTCATCGCAACCGAGCGTGGCCGCAACCAAGCTGCCGTGGAGCGCAACCACAACAAAACTGCCGAGTACGCTACCGTCAAGCGCGAAGCCACTGAATTCAAAAGCCAACCTCACTACTGCCAAAGCCATCCTCGACCAACAAGTATCGTACACTGCCTCATCAAGCTCATTGCCGACCGCCTCCCCACCCAACGTCATCATCGAGCAGCTCAGCATTGACCCAACCACCTTTGGCACCCCACCACGCTGAGCATTCGTGCCAGGGACTACAACGATGCTATTGCTCTGCGCAACCGCCCTCAACGACTCCGCCATCTTCTCTAGTGTCAGCTTCCAATCCATCACCCTGCAAGAAAAAGACGCTGGTAGCTACCCTACACCTCAACCTACAGTATCACATTCAAGAAAGGAATCGGCCAACAATGAGCAAAAATTCACGCTAACGGCGACAAATCTCCGGATTATCCTTGCCGTGTCGCTTGTAGTTATTACTGCAGCTGGGGCTGGTGGCTTTGCCCTGGCCTACAACTGGCTTGATGGCTTTGCGGCTGATGCCAGCACTGTTGCCCTCGCAAGCTGCCGCCAGTGAGTTCTGAGCTGCAAGAGCTCTCCCAGACCGAAAAGATGCTTAAACGCAGCATCATGCCGTCGAACGCGCCTCCAAGATCGCTGCCGAAAGTAAAAGCTACCAATATCAAGATCAGATTATCAACGACCTTAACGACTTTGACTCGCAAGGCTGGTATTACGATCTCAGACATCACCTTTGCCGATAACAATGCTAAGGGCGGATCATCAAGTAGCTCATCAAGTAGCAGCAGCAAGACCGGCACATCCCTGCCTGCTATTGCCGGACTCAAAGCCACCACCGCCTCTGTGACCGTCAAGAACCCTGTCGAGTATCGCAAGCTTCTCACCTTCATGTATCTCGTCGAGCAAAAGCCTGACAAAGATGCGCATTGCTAATGTCGACCTCTTCGCAGCACCGCTCAGGGCCAGCCACCCGATAGTATTACTAGCAACACATTAACCATCGAGGTATATCTCCGATCATGAACAGCGATCTCTCACTCGCCGCGCTTGGGCGCGCCAGTAGCAAATTTCTCCACCGCTACCACATCATCATCTCTTTGTCATTATCGCCTTTGGCGGCCTAGCGGTTACCACCTTCCTGCTCAACACCACCATCTCCAAGGCTTCAGAAGCTGCTCCACCCCAGCCCACTAATGGCATCGACCAAACCACCATCAAAAATCGAGCAACTCAAAACCGCCAGCGAGTCCGACCAAAGCGCCAGCCAGCTACCGATTAGCTCTGCGTAACCCATTTGTTGAGTAACATTTTGCGCAGCCGCAGTGGAGCTTTTTGCGGCGCAATGCTATACTACACATATGATACTGCTCGGATCTGCACTCGCCAACTATCCTGTCGCGAGCTTACAAATGGGTGGCAAAGTTGGCAGCCTCGCCCAGCCGCTTGTCGATCCAGCAACCTTAACCATTGTTGCCTACACCGTGAATGGCTCATTTGCCAACGACACAACCATGCTGCTTCGCCTCGCTGATGTGCGTGAGATGAGTGAACTCGGCATGATCATCGACTCCGTCGACGAACTCATCACCCCCACCGACGTCATCAAGATTCAGCGCCTCTACGAGCCTCAAGTTTCACCTTTTGGGCATGCCCGTCCAGAGACAAGCGCGGGCGACGCCTTGGTAAGATTAGCGACTATACGATCGAGACAGGTAATTTTGTCGTCCAGCAACTCATCGTCCGGCGCTCGTGGCTCCACCGCCCTCAATGATGCTGAGCTGAGTTATCCATCGGTCGCAAATTATCGAGATCAGCCAACGATGCTATCATCGTCCAGTCGCAGGCTGAGACCAAAAGCTCGAGCAAAAGGCCACTGAGCCAGCCATAAGCAGCGGCGAATACGTTAACCCCTTCCGTAAGCCATCGCAAGCTCGAGAGTCAATTAAGAGCGACGAGCGTCGCTAAAACACAGATCAGTATTCATCACCCGCCAACGCGGCTCGGATGTCATCGTAGGCAAAGCCTTGGCGCAAAAAGATACGCGATAAGCTTTGCTCGTCTGGGTAGCAGGGGCGTTTTTGGCAATCATCTTCACTAGCTCGTCTTCATCAGTCCGCCTCGACTGCGCTAATGCTTGGTTTATCACGCCCGGTGCAACGCCCTTAGCACGCAGCTCTGCCTCCAGCTTGCGGCGCGACGCACCCTTACTCTGGTGGCGATTCTCCACCCACCACTGGGCAAATGCCTCATCATCGATATGACCACGCTGCTCAAGGCGCGCAAACACCCGTTGCACAACCGCTAGAAGCACCAGGCTTCTCAACCAGCGTGCCAGTTTTGCGTTGTTTATACTTGCGTGGCAGTGTTTTTGCGCTGGAGATGGTCGCGGATTTCGCGTGCACCGTGCGGCCGCATAGGTGTACTCGAGCGCCCGCGCGTAGAGCTTACTCAAACTCCCCTCGCGGCGCAGTTCAGCCAGCTCGGCCTCAGTCAGCATTCGCCCCACCTTCACACCACAATCCACCACCTGCGCCACATCAAGGCTAAAATCATACCCACCATCGATAAATACATTCACCCGATCGGCACTCCGCACCTGTGCAGTGAGCGCAGTGATGGTGTAGGTTTTTTCTGTCGGCATGTATGTATTATATACAAATTTATTTAGTCATGTCACTCAGCTTTCCTCTCTAGAAATGAGCTGCGCCACCCCCTCTACTGAAATGCTTTGAGATAAATGTTATATGCTTCATCAATGAAGACAGCTTTATTGGTACGAAAAGCTGATTGATCGCTATTTATTTTTTCAACCCTCTCGCCATCAGAAACAAACTCTATTTTCTCTACTGGTACCATATCTCCAATCATAACAGTTGGTCGGCGCGTGTGCTCATCTCGAGTGGGAGATACGTCAACAACATAGAATGTACCGTGTTGAGTATACCTTTATCAGCAAGCAATTTACTAGCATTATCATAGGCAAGAAAAAGCTCTCATACCATTAATACATGGTTCATATATTGTGCCTACGTCTGCTGGACTAACCTTTCTTAGTTTAAAATCAGATATATCTTTGTACCAAAAATTCTTGCACTCATCAAAGAACATATAGATGACTTCATCTCGCGTGAACGCCGGGATCTTATCAGAGTTCTTTCGTAGTTTATCATCCCACGCTCTCACTCCAAGGCCACTGATTGGCTCATCACACGCATACACACCTTCATCAAAATAACTGGTGATGATGTCGCTATTCTCTGTGACAATCACCCCGCCAACCGCATCACCCAAGCACCCCAGCATGATTCCCTTGCCAGTTCTATCAACAATCTCTGCATTATTACCCATAGAGGGCTCCTCATAGTCCATCCGTGGGCAGACCAGCAGCAGCTTATCACCAATTGGTTGAATGTAGCAAAAATTAATGAAATGCTGGCCAAGGTCAAGGTGTGCTACCTGTTTTAACTGCCTCTTTCTCCCAATCAATGACAAATTCAAGAACCGAAAAAACACTATCTACCTTGATTTTTGTAAAACAAGCTATCCCGCCTCTCCTTGGGATATTACTCGAGAGCAAAACATAGAGATGATTATCATAGCCAAGCTGCATACTACATATTTCTGTAGTCTCTGCCCGTACTCTTTGAGTATCTCGCGCAGATTAGCTACGCGTTATATCAATCTGCGTAGTGGGAAGTGCATCTAGCACCCTACTTTCGTCTTTCAAGGTCATCATTCTCAGTCATTTCTTCTCCTCTCTAAACAAATTTCTATCAGCTCCGGGAATACTCGCGTCTCGCATTGTACTAAAAAAGTAAAGTGGCCATAATCAACAATCGATGATACCGCAGCTGAGGTAGCTCGCAGCGAGTTTCGCCGTGGAACTTTGTAGGTGTGGGTAGTCATTAGTAGAGTGAGAGCACATCAATGCCGTGCACTGCTTTGCAGTCAATCTGGCGGTCGAGTGCAAAGCCAAAGAAATCTCCTGCCTCTCCTCAACATCCAGCCACGGTGCCACCAGTACAACCCGGCCAACACGGCAACTTTCCCTCACTCAACCAGCGGAGCAAAAAGCCACCACCGCAGCTATGGCCCACTAGCAGCGTACGCTCATCCACTGGCAGATGGGTAAATTCTTGACGCCACGCTTCGTAACGTGGTTCGTATGGGCGAGGCATCTCGGGTGTTTGCGCTAGTATCCCACGTATCAAGAGTTGTTGCTGGAGCCAAAGCAGCCAATGTGAGTTGCTTGTACTATCAACCGTAGGGTTATGATACTTGTCAAAGCTTCGCCGCCCATGGAGGATGATTGCCCGGGTAAACGGAGTGTCGTTTCTGTAGTGGTTTTTCGATATCCATGCTTTATTTTTACTCCTCTGGTGTAGACTCTAGACTCGTTGCCTTGGTCTTTTTCTCTACCCCTATTTCATGACTCGTGCGATATTCGTCCTAGTTCTTCCATCAACAGCGCAAAATAGAGTGGCCGATGCGGCACAAGCATCACATCTTCTGGCTGCTCGACCATCTGGCGGAATGTGTCATACGGCACCGCAGCGCAGTGCCGCCGCTTCACCATCAACCATATCGAGTGGCTCATCGTGATATTCATAAGTATAAACAAAGTGAAACTCGCTATACGTTGATTTGCGCTTTGGCAAACTTCCAATAAACTTCACCCGAGAAGTATCAAGCGTCATACCAATCTCTTCTTGAGCCTCACGCAGTGCCGCATCAAGTGGTGTCTCGCCGCTACAGCCCCGCTGCCCCGAAATATCCCAACAGCCTGGCCAGTTTTTGACCTGATCAGCTCGGCGCTGAGCAACATGTCACATCCACTCATCGCTACTACGCCGCCACAACCAAACATGTGTTGCCGCGACAATAGTATCCTTGGTTATGTCCTTGCGGGCAAGGCCTTCACCCTGTTTTGGCGCTCCATTTGGGCAATAACTCTGCCATAGATCATCATGCATCACTTACTCCTGTGTATTATTCTTTATATCAGTTACTACTTTTCGCATGTACTGCGCTAGGCGAGTCAGCTCAGCCGTCAATTTACGCCGACTCACGCCTTTACTAAGCTGACGATTTTCCACCCACCACCGCGCAAACGCTTCGTCATTAACATATGCTTTCTGCTGGAGCTTACTCAGCACCTCGCGACGCCACCCGCTCTGAATAGACCGCAGGATTATTCATACCAGTTTGCCTCTTACGAAGGCTGGCTGGGCTTTTCGCCATAGATAATCCCCTGACTTCCTTAACTGAATGTGGTCGCCGCAAGCAATATGCGCGTTCGCATATACAGCTTGCCAAATTGGCTCTCTTCTTGCAGCTCTTCCAACTCCCCATCACTCAATTCACGGCCGACCTTAAGATTTAAGTCAGTCACCTGAGCGATATCCAAACTGAAGCTGTATACGCCATCAACACTCACATTAACGCGGTTGTTATCGCGAGCCTCGAAGCGAGATATCAGTGATTTTCATAAATATTATAACGCGAAGACGGTGAGCTCGCTACTGGCAGAGGTTACTCGACTACCTCGACCACCTTGCCATGCACGCCGTTGTAGCAAGCAGCAGCACGCGGCTCGGTGATGACCGGTGGTTGCCTGGAATAGCGCTCGTGTTAACGTCGTCAAGCGTACCGGCCTCGACGCAACCAAGCGTGATGTGCGGGCGGAACCCATCAACATCCAGCCCCGGATGAATACCATCCAGTGCCGCGAGTAATTGCTGGCGCGCCTCAACCATCCAGGCAGTTTTCTGCGTGCGCAGCTCCACCCAAACACAGTTGCCCGCTTTATCTGGCAGGAAATTAACTCCATCAAGCACCAACTTATCGAGGACGGGTAGCGCCGCAGCGGCTGCTTTGAGACGTGGCATATCCTGCTCAGTCACATTAATCAGTGTCACGTGTGGGATAAACTCACCAAAGTCAAGGTTCATTGTTTCTGACAACTCTCGAAGATACGCATTCTGCTCATCATCAAAGACGAGGCTGACTGACGCCATATGTTTTTCGACTGGATATGCGGTATCTGCTGCGCGATTAGTTTTTCTACTTCTTTTACTTTGTCACGTACCTTCTGGTCAATTTCTGCCAGGGACTTCAGGGGTTTTTCTTTTCAGATACAATTTAGTTTTGTCGCGACCCTGACCGATGGTCTCGCCGTTATATTTGTAGAAGGCACCAGATTTTTCGACAATGCCGTGCGTAGCCGCCAAATCCAAGATGTCGCCAGTCTTAGAAATGCCTTCATTATACATAATGTCAAACTCAGCGATGCGGAATGGCGGCGCAATCTTATTTTCACCACCTTTACCTTCGTGCGGTTACCGCGAATGTCATCACCCACTTTGATTTGCCCAATCCGGCGGATGTCCACCCGCTGCGAGGCATAGAACTTTAGCGCATTACCACCAGTCGTTGTCTCAGGGTTGCCAAACATCACGCCGATCTTCATGCGGATCTGGTTGATGAAAAATGACGGTAGCTTTGCTCTTGTTGATAATCCCGGTGAGTTTGCGCAGTGCCTGGCTCATCAGGCGAGCCTGGAGACCCATATGTGAATCACCCATGTCACCGTCAATTTTCTGCTTGCGGCGTCAACGCCGCCACCGAGATCCACCACAATGAGATCAGCGGCGTTCGACCGCACCAGCGTCTCCGTAATCTCCAACGCTTGCTCACCATTATCTGGCTGCGACACCAAAAAGGTTGTCTGTATCGACACCAAAGCTTCTTGGCATAGCTTGGGTCGAGCGCATGCTCGGCATCAACAAAGGCCGCTGTGCACCCTGCTTCTGAATCTCGGCAATAGCATGCAACGTCAGCGTCAGTCTTACCGCTACTCTCTGGCCCATAAATCTCGATAATGCGCCCCTTAGGATAGCCACCGCCCAGCGCTAGATCGAGGCTCAGTGAGCCAGACGGAATCACCGCTACATCCGCCTGGTGGAATTCACCAAGCTTCATAATGGCACCATCGCCAAATTGTTTTGTAATCTGATCCATCGCGAGGCCAAGCGCTTTGAGCTTGCCGTCGTCTGTGGTTTGTGTCGTATTCGATTGTTTGGTCATACGTCCCCTCTCCTTCAAGAATTTATTATACCAGAATCTCTTGCCGTTGTCCGCGTGGAGGTTGATTTACAGTAACAATACCTCGACTATCACCGATTTATTTTTATAATCTCTAACTTCTCACTGACCGATCAATATAGAGTGCTGAGCAGCAACAGACCTATCTAAGGAGATTTTTTCGTGGTAGACATGCTATAATAACACCATGAAGGCACGTAAAGGATTTTACCGTTATTGAACTCATCGTTGTGATCGCTCTCCTTGCAACGGGCAGCTGGCTCTTTTTCAGCGAGAAAATCGCAAACCCGAAGCGACGCAGCGCGACGACCAGCGCAAAACCGCCATTAACGCGATGTACTATAGCCTGGAAGAAGTGTATTTTGAGAAAAATAACCACTACCCTAACACGATCGATAGCAAAACACTGCGTTCAGTTGATCCATCGCTCTTTACCGATCCAAAATGGCCACAAGCTTGGCAGCGCCCAGTCTAGCTACCATTACAGCGGCACCGACTGCACCACCGACAACCAGTGCAAAGGCTACAAACTCACCGCCAACTTAGAGCGTGAGGGCAGACTACACCAAGACTAATCGCAATAATACCTAAGTCTGTATATTAGGTATATGGGTATACAAAAACACCGAGCTTTGTCTGCTCGGTGTTTTTATCATCAACGTCTGCTAGTATTAGTCATTTGCCACTGGCCGAGCTGTTCTTAAAGTCCTCCACCGCATTATTGAGCGTCGCAATTTCTTGCTTGGGGTTGGCTACAAATGAGAAGCGATAGGTCGTCTCATCACCCTCCGTACTGAGGCGAATAGAGCCATAATTAAACATCGCTTGGAGGACACCACGCTGGTTGTAGCTGGCATCTTCGATATTCATCAGGCTGACCGTTTGCTCGGTGTGTGAAAAAATACTGGTCTGGATCTCTTGGATAACACTCTCATTTGTTAGATAAAACATATTGCGCGTATAAACCCAGACCGACACATAGCCACCAAGAATAAAGGCCAAGATGAGCGCCATACACAGCAACATAAATGACCCAGAAGCAGAAGTTGGTAGGTGGAGGAGGTCAAAAATATAGTCGTAATTAAACATCAGTGCTAAGACGATGCTTGTCATCAAGGTAGACATAACGATCGCTGGCAGCATACCGATTGGGTGGCGACGCACCACACTAATGATGTATTCTTGCTCACTCAGGTTGAGATTCGGGAAGGCCATGACTGATTCATCATGGCGGCGGCGCACCTCTGATGACATCCGTGGCAGATTCGCTTCTGGGCGCGGCGCATGGTAGTGGGGAGCGCCTTCTTTTGCCGCTCACATCGTAGAGTGTGCTGCTCGCGCGTGGTGCTGTGGGCGGCTCGGCGTAGAGTGGGTTGCCATCGACATCATAGGCGACGGGCCGTGGTGGATCATTGCGTTGCAATCGTTGTGAATTCATGGGTATATTGTAGCATATCTTAGGCCCATCACCTCATGCCTCTTACTCCATTGCGCGGCCAAGATGCTGCTGTGCTCGAGGTGTCACCGTCGGCCTCGCGGCGTCCGCTCAATAAAAGCCTATTTGCAAGAGATATGGCTCATAGAAGTCTTCGATCGTCGTTGTCTCATCACCCGTCAGAGCAGCAATTGTCGTCAGGCCAACCGGGCTATCACCATAGGGTATCGAGCATCGAGCGCAGCAAATTGCGGTCGGCTGGGTCGAGGCCAAGCTCGTCGACCTCCAGCAGAGTCAGCGCCTGCGTTGTCGTTGCTACATCAATAATACCATCGCCGTTTACATCCGCATAGTCGCGCACCCGCTTGAGCAATCGATTAGCAATCCGTGGTGTGAGGCGCGCCCTCGTGGAGAGTAATCGCGACGCCTCTGGCTGATGCGCGTCTCGAGGATCGTCGCTGCCCGCGTGATGATCTGTAGCGATCTCCTCTGGGTGTAAAAATTCCAAACGATAGATGTGCCCTAAATCGGTCGCGCAGTGGCGCTGCAAGACTCTCGTCCGTGTCGTCGCGCCAATCACTGTAAAGCGCGGTAGATCGAGCCGGACACTGCGGGCCGCGGGCCCTTTGCCAATGACGATATCGAGCTTAAAATCCTCCATCGCCGAGTATAAAAATCTCTTCCACAGCTCGACCCAAGCGGTGGATCTCGTCGATAAACAACACATCGCCATCGTTAAGATTGGTCAAGATTGATGCTAAATCGCCCGCTTTCTCGATCGCAGGGCCACTGGTGACTCGCAAGCCAGCCCCCATCTCGTTGGCAATCACTGCCGCCATCGTCGTCTTGCCGAGGCCAGGTGGGCCATAGAGCAAAAACATGGTCGATTGGCTCGCCACGCTTCTTTCGCCGCCGTAATCGCCAATTGCAAATTCTTCTTCAGTCGTTCCTGCCCACATACTCCGCAAAGCGCTGTGGCCGCAGCGTCACCTCAATGCGCTGCTCCTCGCTATCATCCGCGTGGCTACTGGTATCAACAATTCGTTCTATTGCCATAGGTTTATTATAGCATTGGTAGTGGGGATAGATTGCATAGCAACCTCATCATATGGTTTACTATACTCATGCATACCGTCATACTTGTCATCACGACCCTATCATCCATTGCAACGATCATCGCTGCACTTATTGCACTCATCAAGCCTGGTATGATGAGCCGCTCGACTACCATCACTCATGGCGAGCGATTCTACGCAGCAATGTACGCTTCTCGAGCACTGCCATTAGGATTACTTACGGTAGCTGCTCCATTTACGTTTAATGGTTCTGCACTGCAGCTTGTCTTTGCTGCAGCAAGCTTTTAGCGCAAATTGGCGATGTTGTTATTGGGTTCAAAAACAAGAGTGGGGTATGGTAATTGCACCGGCTATATTGGCTGTTATATACCTTGCAGCGGCATGGTTCCTTGCTTAGGTGAGTTCTCTTGCACCGCAAGGACAATCTTGCTAAACAGCTCCTCGCTCACACGGTGCTCACCACGCTCTAGATGCCGTGGCCACTTTGGGTCAGGGAAATTCCTCCCCGCAAAGTGTGTACCGTTAGCATAGCGCGGGTAGAGGTGCCAGTGCACATGGGTCGACTGCCCAGCCTTAACGGCATTGTTCATCAGGCATTCCCAGTTGCACACGTCAGCACCAAATGCCTGGGTAATTGCGCGCTCCATGCTGCGGATCACCTCGTGGAGTTCGCGCCAGTCAGTCTCATCGAGCTCCCCAAGCGACGACTTGTGCTCGCGCAGTGTCACAAACCCCTTTGCCAAGATATAGCTGATTATTACGATCGAGCACTGCATTCCACCGATCAGTTTGCAAGACCACCGCCGGGTCATCAGTTGTTTGCTCTGCCACGAATGGGCAGATGTCACAGTTTTTCATTTTTATCACCTCCTTCTCTTGCTCTATTGTAGAGGAGAAGATGCTGCTTGTCATTACTGATTATTCTGCATCTCAGGCCACGGGTTGTCCATTGTCGCAAGTTGCTCGAGATGGGATTCAAGATATCCAATCGTTTTTGGATTTCGTCCTCAGCAATACTAAGTGATTGAAAGTCATTCTTCAATGACTCCATGTATATTGGGAAGAATTTTTGCCTCAAATTGCTGGAAGTTCTCCCATGACATATCTGGATGCTCCTCATGATGGAACGCCTCGGCACCGCGCCAGAATGTCTCCCAATCAGCTGTCATATAGGCCATGTCAGCGTGATGGAGCAGCTTCGCCTCGGGCGTATCACGTTGCTGGAGTGCGGGCACCATAATTGTACTCCTTGATAGCTCGATCAAGAAAAAGCCTTATCGCTATCGTCTAGTTCAATCCCGTTATCCTCTATGTCTTTTAGTAGGAGTGCACTTGCATATTCTTCTTTTGTCGGATATTCTTGAGCTGCCTTTTCATCAAAACCAGCATCATGCCAGGCCGCCGCTAGGACAAGGAGGTCTTTTTGCCATGGAGTGATCACACGCGGATAGCGATCATCAGGCAAAAGTTCTACAAGCTCGCTAACCGCCTCCATCACATCTTTCATGTGGCCAGGGTGGTGGTAAGGCAGCTTTAGGATAGCGCTCACTAGCGCGATCTACCGACCCTTCAAAGGCTTTTGTATAGTGCTCCTTTGACTGGCTAATTGATTCATGTGCACTATCAACCTGAGAATTAGAGGAATGAGGAAATTTATCAAACATAGATGTCCCTATTATATGGATAAATCTATCAGTTGTCAACAGAGGTGCCTACACGCCTCAGCTATGCGCGTATTATAACCGACGAACCTTTTTGCCGGTCGGCTTGCCAACTCCACGCAGATGCGGTACTGTTGTAGCTGCAACAACGCCAGCCGCTATACAGCCTGCGAGGCGCGTCCGCCTTGGATTGCCACGTGCCACTACAATGGCAAAAGCCGCCGTAGCGATATTAGCGGCTCGTTTGTAGCGCCCGCCCCTAGTCACTTCACCAGTTTTTGCCAGGTGGTAGGCATTGGCTGCGCCAGTTTGCCACCCGCCCAAGGGCAATGGCGGCAATCCGCTCGCGCCTCAGGATAGCGCTTTGCCTAGCTCATACATCACGCGTACCACAGCGGCTGTGTCCACCACACCATCAGTTACACGGCGCAGTGGTGTGTCGTCAAGGATTTGCCCATCGGCAACATCAGCCGCCATAAAAGCTGCAAGCGCAGAGCCAATCGGCTTGCCATCACGCGCTCGCCGTGCAATGTACTCTGCGCCACCATAGCGCAGCGCTGTCAGCCCCACACTCGCCACTTCTCTTAGGCGAGATATGTGCTGCACATCAGGTTGCTCAGAATTTTCTGTTCAGGATTTTTCACACTATGTGCTAGTATCTCATATTTTTGCAGTATTCCTAATCAATGATCAAGGTCAGCGATACTTTCATCTACCGAGTCGCACAAGCGAATCGAGGGATGGAAATAAAAAGATTGTTGCATGCTTGCGTGTGACCCAATAGATAAATTCGTGGTGAGCCAGTAGTCGTATTGAGTGCAAGCGCTCCACCCAGCTCGACATACATACCCTTACCTGCTTTTTCATTATCGGTGCAGATAACGTAGACGTCACTCTCGACCACACCATTCATGTCATTTGTGGCACGGCGTGCTGACTCTGCTGCTTGGTCAAACTTCGTCTGCTGGCCAACCAACATTTTACTTCCGCCTTCGTTGCGTGTCCAATCATGAGTGATCTCATGTCCAGCCGCCATCAGCGCTGCCTGCACTCGCTGCACTACAGGAATATCACCAATCTGCCCTGATACAAATATTTTTGCCATCCCATCTCCTCTCTTTATATTGTTACTGCTTCAAAGCCATTGTCACTCGCTGTGCTGTGGGCAAGCTTGTATCGACATGGGCGAGTGCTTTGGTGGCATCTGCCAACGTATAGCCCAGCGCGACCAACGCTTCGAGCGCTTCGTCGTTTGTATCCAAGCTCTACCTGCACAGGCGCGTCATGCGCAGCATAGTACGTCGGCACGCCCACCTTATCTCGTAGGGTCTACCACCACGCGCTCGGCAGTCTTTTGCCTCACCCCACTGGCTTTTTGGATAAAGGCCGCATCGGCATTGGCCAGCATTGCGCACCTGCTCAGCCTCACCAAGACTGGAGGATGGCCAGCGCTGCCTTGGGCCCCACACCTTGCACGGTGATGAGCAACTCAAACAGCTTCTTGGCTGCCCGCGACGAAAAGCCAAACAGCTCTTGCGCTTGCTCCGGATATGATGGTATGTATAGAGCTTTGACTGTCTTCACCAAGCTGCATCGCATCATAATCGTGCGCTGCAACCGCTATTTCGTAGCCAACCCCTGCACATCAATAATGACACTACCCGCAAACTTCCATCAACTTGCCCAGCAATATGAGCAATCATCCGCGCCTCCTCGAAGTACTAAAAGTTAGTCCTGAAGATAGTTGTTGTTATTGCCACCAGTATTATTCTGACTATTCTGCCCAGAGCTATCATCGTCGCTCGTACCACCAGAACCAGAACTATCACCACTCGTACCACCGGTGTTACCACTGTTTCCGGTATTATTGCGGCGGCGAGTATTACCGTTGATAGTTGAGCTATTATCGCTGTCGTCGCTTGTACTCACCAGAGCTTCCTCTACCACTTGACGACCGGCAGCTTGCGATGTTCTTTGAGTAACGGCTACTGTCAAAACTTTTTCGTCGATGGTAATGATGCGCTTTTGCTCAACGTCACAGACACGGATTTGCTGTTTCGTCGTGGAGCAGTCTGAGCTGTTCTTCGAGTACTTCGTGCTGTCGAAGTCATCTTCGTAGATAGACTCCATCTTTTTATCACTGAGATTACAAACTTCGATCTTGGTACGCACAACATTACATTGCTTGGTTGGCAATGCGCCAGTCAGGAAGTATTCTTTGTACGTCCCCTGGCATTCTCAGTAGTAGCCAGGCCACCGTCGCTCGTACAGACCGAGCGCTGCACAACCACCACTTGGTACAGAGAATTGGGTATTCGACTGGCCTGCTAAGAGTTTCGTCATTGTGTTGCGCCAGATTGGCCCTGCCATGTCTGGAGCCACCATTTTTCATTGGTGTATTGTCATTATTGCCAACCCAGACGCCAACGGCATACTCTGGGTTATAGCCAATTGTCCAGGCATCTTTGTTATCATTCGTCGTCCCTGTCTTGACAGCTGCAGTATGGCCAGGCACTGTGAGGGTTGAACCAAACACACTAGCTCGTGCCGCATTATCCGACAAAATATTTGAGATCAGATAGGAAGCCCCCTCACTAATCGCCCGCTTGCTCGTTGCGTTGGGCCAGCTAACTTTCTTGTTATATTTGTCGTTAACCTGCTCGATGAGCCCCAGTTCAAATTGCTGCCCTTGGTTGCCAAATGCTGCGTAGGCATTAGTCATTTGCGTTAGTGATGCCTCACCCGAGCCAAGTGCGAGAGATAAACCATTCTTCTCACCCTGTTGCTTGAGTAATCGACGAGATACCAAGATTGTTAGCCGTTTGAACCGACTTACTAATACCAAACTTCTTCATGATCTCCACGCTCGGGATATTGAGCGACCAGCTAATTGCTCGACGCGTCGTCACACTCCCGTGCCAACGTTTGTCGGCATTGAGCGGCTGGTAGCCACCGCCAAAGTCAGTTGGCTTATCTTGGAATATTGTCGCTGGTGTAATAACCCCCTCGGCTAGTGCCCCTGCATAGTAGATCGGCTTGAAGCTACTGCCTGGCTGGCGTGGCGTTGTTGCCATATTGACATTACCCCACTGTGGGTTATTGTAGTCGGCACTGCCCACGAGGGCGCGCACGCGGCCTGTCTTAACGTCTATCACAACACCGCTCGCATTCGTCCCACCACGGTTAGTTGAGGTATGGAATCTGCTTGGAGACGTTATCGATCAGCATCTGCTGCGTATCCATATTGAGCGTCGTCTTTACCTGGTAGCCCGAGCGCATTAACTTATCATACGCATTTTTATCTTCCGCACTGTATAGTTTCTGTTTGAGTTGGTTTATAACCATCTGTGCAAAGTGTGGCGCAATCGACTTGACAGTATTTGCCGTCGATGGCATACGAGAGTTGCTGCGCACTACGCTGCATCTTTTTGCTCATTAGTGATGGCACCCACATCAACCATGCGGCCGAGTACCGTCTTTTGGCGCTGCTTGGCCTTTTCTGGGTCACCGCTGATTGGCGAGTAAGCAGTTGGCGCTGGTAGCACACCAACAAGCATAGCGCTCTCAGCCAACGTGAGGTCTTTTGGAGCTTTACCAAAGTAAATCTTGGCTGCCTCTTCGATGCCGAATGAGTCTTCGCCATAATACACAGAGTTGAGATACATCTCGAGGATTTGGTCCTTCGTATAGTTCTGCTCGATCGCGAGCGCTACGAACAGCTCCTGATATTTACGCATAAAGGTCTGCTCGCTTGTGAGAACAGTGTTCTTGGCAAGCTGCTGCGTGATGGTTGAGCCACCACCATGGCGCTGGAAGGCTGCCCGGAAGATACCGATTAGACTAAACCCAGGATGCTTATAGAAGTCTTTGTCCTCACTAGCTAGCAGCGCATTCTTCATGCTGTCAGAGATATCAGCTAGCTTGACCATATTGCGGTGTTGAGCCTCGCCCCACACTGTAGAGTGGCTTGTTATTGACATCATTGAGGACAATGCCAGTGTTGTTACGGTTCATCAGCCGCTCTTGATCAGAAATATCACGCGCATAATACAGGTATGTCAAAATCGGCACAATGAGCAAGAACAGCAAAAACGGCGTCAAAATCACCATCGCTCTTCTTCTTTTTGCTCATATTCCAAAAACCACAAGAAATGCTTATGCTCGCGTCTCCGGCGCAGTGGCTTCGACTGGCGAACCTCTCCAAAGTTGGTATATCTGCCCATCCGGGCTGGTTGTTGTCTTCCTCGCGGTAGTTGCATAATTCTAATCATACCATCGTTCTGGCGCAATGTACCAAAAACACTGACATTGGCACATTTCCTTCCTCATCTCTGATACAACACAAGCTGCGTCTTTTTGCGATCTATTTCTGGCCTCATCAGACGTAGATATACCAAGAACACCTCGCTAGCTCTGCCGTGTCATATATGCTGCCATAATCGCTGCCGCGAGGGCATCCGCACAGTCATCTGGCTTAGGTACCGCCTGAAGGCCCAGTTGGAGTCGCACCATCTCTTGCACTTGCTTTTTATCGGCCTTGCCATAGCCAGTGATTGTCTGCTTGATCTGGAGCGGCGTATATTCCTCAATCCGCAAGCCTGCCCGTTGGCCAGTCAGTAGCGCTACGCCACGTGCCTCGGCTACGCTCATAGCGGTGGTAATATTGCGAGCAAAAAGAGCCTTCGATCGCCATCATTGTGGGTTGTGTTTCTGCAATAATACCAGCGAGGCCATCGAATATCTCCACCAAGGCGCTCCGGTGTTGGCGCATGCGGCGGCGTCGTAATAACACCAGCTGTGACAAGTCGCGTTGCACCACCATGAGCATCAATCACGCCAAAGCCAAGGATACCAGTGCCAGGGTCGATACCGATGATTCGCATGATGCTAGTATAGCTGAATCTGAGAGCTTCTGCTATATACAACTGGTATAACCACGAGACTCTAACCTTTGCGCACCATTCGGCGTAGCCACTGGCCAATCTCACTGCGCCACTCCCAGCCAGCATAGCCCACCGCCACAACGGCTACCCCACCAATCATCCACCAGACAATCTCTGTCTGTCCATTATTACTACTCGGCTCAACAGCGTAGCCTGCAGCTGGTGCTTTGCTATTCTTGCTCGTCGATTTACGGCAGCGATTGGTCGATGGATTACGCTCCCAGCCTGGCTTGCAGGGCGTCAGCTGGCGACTATTTGCTGCGCCAAGTTTTTTGCAGCGGCCAGTCGCGGGGTTGCGATAATACCCTGCTTTGCATACCGCAGCCGATGCCTTGCCACCAGCGAGCGCTCGGCAGCGCCCTGTGGGCAGGATTGCGATATTGCCCCGCCTTTGCATACAGCTAATTGCTGGCCAGTGGCAGATACTGTGCGGCAACGGCCCGTTGCGGGGTTGCGCTCTTGGCCTGGTTTGCAAATAGTTAACTTTTGAGCATGAGAGGTGCTACGCGCTGCCTTTACATTACCAGCTGTCTGTTTTGATCGTTTTTCGTTAGTGTTGATTTTTCGACAACGATTTGTGGCCGGGCTGCGTTCTTGGCCAACGGGACATAGCTTGCCCGATGGCTGCGATGGCTGATGAGGTGAGCCCGGCGTATTAGTGATGATATTATCGGCTTGGTCGGGGCTTGGCGTTGTCCATTGCCACGCACCAGCTTTGCGAATTATATGCCCAAGACTTGCCCTGGTGCACAGCCTGCCCTGCCCCGCTATACGCATCGATGCGCGGCGAAAAGCTCACTAGCCATGCTGATCCTCAAACCATAGTGTGCCACTACGCAGTATCGCAAGCTCCCCGCCATTTGCCTGGGCGCGAACCGTCACCACCTGGCCTGGCGCAATCACCCCCGCAAGAGATGAGGTGTTTCGCACCGTGCTATTGCTACCAGGTGTACCACTGCGCAAACGATAGACAGCAAGGTCGATTGGCTGGTCGCCAGTATTCTTGATCTTGACGTATTTCGGCAATTGTCTGCGCTGCGTCGCAGGTGTGTGGATGAGGCAGGACCTCGAGAATTTGCAATACGGCTCGCCTGGCGCTTCGTATGGCGCAGTTACCTCAGCTTCACCAGATCGTGCCCGAAAATCCTTAGCAACATACCCCGGTTCGTGCCGCTGCTGTCCAGTGGGTACGCTCCCCAAACAAGCGCACCTGCGGGAGCTCATCTACGGCTGCGCTTGCTTTATCAATAGTCGCCCGATCGCTCCAGCGCCACATCATACCGTGTGACGTGCTCACCATCTGGCACGCTTTGGGCAACCCTGGAGCTGCGGCGCCATCCGCCGGGGCTACTGCTGGATGATAGTAGCGCACCGACGACCGTGGCGGCACATACCCCCGTAGATTGACACGACATGTGTAATCCGTGTTGTTTGTACCAACACTCAGGGCAAGTGCTGCATCACTGAGCGGCGCAAACTGACGCGCAGTATTATGCAGTTCAACTGCACTCACGGTGCGGCGATCTGTCGTGTGGAGCGCCCCGATCATCAATGCGTCGTGTTCAGTATGAGCGGCAAGACGCACTACAGGCTGAGCTCTTGTAGGCCTATCGCTAGCTGCATCATCACGCACCACTACACGCCCAATAAAAATCGCCGATGGCGGCGACTGGGGTGGCAGAAATAAGCGGTGGAAGAATCAGCACCAAGCGCAGAAGCTCCGGCTATTCCTGGTATCATCATGGTAACGGCAAGCCCACACGCAACAATTCGCCGGGCATAATTCCGTATAGTTTGCATTTTGTTTTTCCTCCTCGCCACGATTATGCGCAAAGTAACTCTCTTGGTCAAGCATAAGCACACTGTTTTGTTAATTGTGCAAATTAGTACAGTGGTCGGATTTTATTCTCTATCACACAACATAGCGAGAAATAGAAACTAGGATTTTATAATACAGGTCTTCAAGCTTTCGAGCAAATACAACAAAAAAACAGGCCATCTCGCCTGCTAATTGATCAATGGAGGGGCCCAGTGAGGCTCGAACTCACGACACCCTGCTTAAAAGGCAGGTGCTCTAACCTGCTGAGCTATGGGCCCGTAGACTCTGCGAGTATAGCACTGGTCATGGTGGACTGTCAAGCGGAGCACGCGCAGTCTTTATTCATCACTCCTCTAATTCCATACTATCTACATATGAAAATCCGTTTCTCTTGAGAGATCCTATAGAAAGAAGCATTGGGGATTAATTGATAAACCCTGTAATTCAGATGTAATAAATTGACGCACCGACAACGCAATGGTTTAATGATAACCAATGATGTGGTGGCAACGGCGAATTCACCCAACGTGGCAGCTCACACTGTGCTGCAGTGGCATCGTTGGTGGAGTGGCACTAGCCCAGTGGTGGCCGTACGCTGCGTGGTGGTGGCTTATTGTAGCTGGCGGTGGTGTTGTCTCATGCATTGCACAAAAAGCCAGCGGTGGTGTCTTGTCGTTATATTGATTGCTGGGCTTATGGTTGGCCTGGTACGCGGTGGGAGTGACCAGCAGCAACAGCGTTCTTACGCTGCATTATTTGGGCACGTAGCGACTATCACTGGGCAGGTGCAGGATGACCCTGATACAAATCAACGCAATCAACTCTGTCGTGAGGCTGAGCGCTATTCGCCTCAATGACCGCTCGCTACCTGGCACAGTATGGGTAAGCCTGCACGGTAACCCTGCAATCCACCGCAGCGACTGGCTGGTTGTGCGAGGCAAGCTCAAGCCTGGCTTTGGCAACTTTGCCGCTGTTGTGCAGCGTGCTCATGTGGAGCGCGTTGTTCAGCCGCAACCTGGCGATGTTGCCCTGCAGGTACGCGATTGGTTTGCCGAGCATATTCGCCACGCAATTCACGAGCCAGCGGCTAGCCTTGGCAGTGGTTATGTCCTCGGCCAAAACGTGCTCTGACGCACGACATCCAGAAGCAATGCGCACAACGGGCCTCACTCACATTGTGGTGGCGAGTGGATATAATCTCACGATCCTCGTCCGCCTCGCTCGGCGCTTGTTTGCCAGGTATCACGCTATCTTGCGGTGCTTACCAGTGCAAGTCTCGTCTTTGGCTTTGTTGCTATTACTGGGCTGAGCCCAAGTATGACACGCGCTGGCTTAGTGGCTGGGCTTAGTATTTGGGCGTGGGCGTAGCGGCCGCGCATTTCACTATTACACTGCTGGCTGTAGCAAGTGCTGCCACAGTACTATGGAACCCAAGCTATGTCTGGGGAGATATTGGCTGGCAGCTAAGCTTTGCGTCCTTCGCTGGAGTGATGATTCTCGCACCGCTGTTGCAGCGCTATTTCTTTGGCCCAGCAGAGCCATCAATTGGCCGCCAGGTCTTGGGCGAGACAATCTCGCACAGCTTGCCACATTACCGATTAGCCCTCGCAGCATTTGGGCAATTATCGCTCGTGGCACTGCCAGCCAATCTACTCATTGTGCCATGGGTGCCACTGGCGATGCTTCTCACGTGCATTGCTGGGGTTGGGGCGCTTGTGTGGCCAGCGGCGGCGACAGTGTTTGGCGCGCCAGCACAATGGCTGCTTGATGCAATGCTGTGGGTCGTCCAGCAATGCGCCGCCTTCCCCTGGGCACAGCTCGATTTTTGCGCTGCCATGGTGGGGTGTGGCGCTGTGGTATAGTGGGCTCATTGGCCTCTGCTGGTGGCTTTGGCGAGCAACTGGCTACTCGCTGCGCGATACCTCGCTCGTAGAATAACAACCGCCCAATATGCTACAATGAGTGAAAGATAGAACAATCAGGGAGAACCTATGTCTGGACACAGTAAATGGGCCACAACCCATCGCCAAAAGGCCGTGGTTGATGCAAAGCGCGGCGCAGCCTTTACTAAGCTTGGCAATATGATTGCCATTGCAGCCCGTGGTGGCACCGATCCAACAACCAACTCAAGCCTCGCATTGGCCATCGAGAAGGCTCGCAGCCAACATGCCCAACGCTAACATCCAGCGAGCAATTGATCGCATCAATGATAAAAATGCTGCCGCGCTCGAAGAGGCAGTCTATGAGGGCTACGGCCCAGGTGGTGTCGGCATCATTATCGAGACAGCAACCGATAACAAGAATCGCACCTACCCAGAGGTCCGCACTGCTCTCACCAAGAATGGTGGCACCATGGCAGATAGCGGTAGTGTGATGTTTCAGTTTGCGCGCAAGGGCGTGATCCGCGTAGCAGCCAGTGGTGAAGAAGCGCCTCACTGTGCTTGATGCTGGGGCTGAGGATGCAACAGAAGAAGATGGCGGCCTCACCGTCTACACCGACAAAAAGGAGCTCACAAAGTTCGCGAAGCTTTGCTCGCAGCTGACATGACTGTTGAAGATGCAGAGCTCCAGTATGTGCCCAACAACACCGTTGCCATTGAGGATGACGAAACCGCCCGCAAGCTTACCAAAATTATCGACGCGCTTGAAGCACTCGATGATGTGACAAACGTTGCAACGAACGCTGCGTAATACCCACTAGAGCTACACGCGAATCACAACACTAAAATGATCCTCTATCATGAGGGTCATTTTGCTAAGCACATCAACGTATACACTTATCGAGTGACACGCGCAAGAAGTATATCTATCACTTTCACTTTTTCTTGTGGTCTTATGCCCTTTGCGCGAGCCACGAGCGTGTCAACAAGGGCACATGCAAACCCCATCGTTACAACCACTGCATGAGACCCATCCAGCGCTGCCACAACCGTCTTGCTTGTCTCATCAACCGGCACGAGACTACTCAGCGCACCAAGCAGCACATACACTGCCACAACACCAAAGATCAGTGAGCCACCAATACGCCACCAGCGCTGACTCACCACCGAGCCACAACACACCAGCACCACAGCTGGTAGCACTGTCAGCACAATCGTCACCACCGCAAGCAAAGCAGATCGGTCAATGCCTATGCCAACCCCAGCAGCATACGGCACGACATCTGCCGCCCACAGCTGTGTCACTACCATACCGACCGCCAGGCCCATGACTGGTAGCTCAAAATGCCGCTTCACATATACCAAACCAGCCAAAACCACAGCAGTGCCAGCAAGCAATCCGAGCAATATCGATACCATTATTATATCATGACACTGCTTAAACATAAGAGTTATGAGCGCTAGTGGTACTCTTGGCTACTTATGCCCCAACTCGATCCTTCTTGTGCTGCCGCTTCGCATTGCGCTCGATATATTCAATGATTGGCTTGGCCACATTGCGCCGCGTAATTTTCTCTATCCCAAAGCCTGGGCTCGCATTGACCTCAAGCACCAACGGCCCCACGACTCGAGCGCATAAAGTCAACACCCGCCACCCGTCAAGCCCATCGCCTTAGCTGCCCGCAAACACATGCGACGCTCGGTATCCGTCAAGCGGATCGGTGTTCCTTCGCCTCCTTTATGGAGATTGGAGCGAAAGTCATCGTCTAGGCTCTGGCGCTTCATACTCGCCACCACACGACTCCCCACCACAAAGGCGCGGATGTCCACTCCAGCCGACTCACGGATAAATTCTTGCAAGAGAATATTTGTCCCATCCTCATTGGTGAGGTACAGCGCCTGGAGTACCGACTTTGCCGCTTTCTTCGTCTCCGCTAGCACCACACCATTGCCATGCGTACCACGAGCGAGCTTGATGATAACGGGCGTGCCACCAAGTTCGTTAAGAAGATCGTCTATATCGGCTGAGTTGCGGCTAAACACTGTCTTGAGAATAGCTACTCCACCTCGAGCTAGCAGCTGTGTCGAACGCAGTTTATCGCGTGCCCGGGTAATCGCAATCGAGCGATTAACAAAAAGCGTGCGTGGGTACGCCATTTCTAGCTGGCGCGCCACTGCTGTGCCATAGCGAGTCATATAGCTTGCAATGCGCGGAATTATTGCATCATACTGATCGATTGCTTCACCATCATACATCACCGTTGGGTTCTTCTCATCAATCGTCACATAGCATTTGCGGTATTTAATCACTCTCACACTATGTCCACGCCTCTCTGCCTCTTCCTTGAGGCGAAGCGTTGAGTAGTTCACACTGCCATTGCTGAGTATTGCGATTCTCACTTTTCTAGCCTCTCCTTATGGTATTTTTTATAGAATTTATGCGGGTTCCTTTTGAGCTCTCTGTTGAGTTTTTGAGTATATTTCTGCTTTACGCTATCTATTTCGCCCTTACGGACGTCAACTAAGAATCTTCCTTTGTGTAAGGTGCGTCTCCCGATTAATACTGGGAAATTATGGAGCGACCGATCAGATAAGCCAAATAAGACACGAGATTTTCCCGACCACCAATGCGTATTGTAAAGTAAGTACGATACTTTATCACCTGATGTCCAGAAGCACTTCGCACAGCAGCAACAGAATACTCGGTTCGTTTAATCAATTTACCTCTGTAATATGGTGAACCCTCACCAAACAAAGAAAACCGTAACACACCATCTTTGCCAACCCTAATATTGCTTGCCCACACTGCTGAACTATCTGCACCAGTATCTACCTTAGCTGGCACGTCAGCAGCACGCACACCAAAGCTAATCTTAACATTTCGCCCAATAATCGCTTGGTCTTTTATATTACTACTTATCATTATGCTGTGTTCAGTGTCCATTATCGATACGTATTATATCTATGCTTACTATTATATTCAATCTACTAATAGACTTGTTGTTAGTTTTTCTTTGCCTGCCTATATGCTCCGAGACTCGAGTATAATTTGCTGATGCTGCTTTGATGTATTCATTTTACCAGCTAAGAGTAAACTTAGTTGGAAATCATCTCCACGAATTTTTCCAAATACTGCCATACTTCTTTTTGAGCCATTATAGTAACAGAGATCCTTAAAGAGCGGCAATTCATCTGTACCACGATAAATACGCGTAGTTGAGTTTGCTGCCCATTTCTTTGCTTTTTCAACGTGTGATTGAGTTAGTTCTTCGTTTGGCTGTAGGCCCTCTAGTGCTTTTAGCCGCCATTTTACATTATAGGTATCATTAAAGCTTTTTGTTATCAAAGAACGCGAGGTCCTGCTGTGATATAGTGATCAATACCCGCCTCTTTATACTCACCTTCAAGAGCTTGCTCCATAATCTCTTGCTAAGACCCTCCTGCGTATCAAGATAGCCAGGCGGTCCCTGAGCCAGCGGATCAAGGTCTGTAGATCCTCCTGTAATTTGCGTAGGAACATGATACCAAGCTCATGCTACCTGCTGCCGCTTTTACTTCATTAACAGACATTGGTTTTTCGGTCTTTTGGTATCCTAACACACTTTTGCACTTGGGTCAACATTTATTGACTTAGCATCTGTAATCTCTACATTCCAGTCTAGGATTGCAGTGTTTTCAGTGTTGTTGAAATCATTTGTAGTCTGATGCACTACGTTAAACTCTTCATGTAGAATATTTTGGAGAATGACCTGAAGATGTTCTGGTCTTATTTTGATGACATTTTTACCCTTCTCTGATACCTCTAGCTGTGGTTCGTGTTGCTCCACATATAAATCAACATGCTTAAGCATATCATCATATAGGCCGTGAACAACTCCTGTTCATCCAACTGACTGTTTCTGATGACGGACGGAATCGATCATTTGATAGATCACTATCAAGCACTTCCTTTGGGAGAAGCTCCTGGAGCTCCTGAAAAATAACATCAGCTTCTGGGCTGCGCTCTTTTTGGATAATACTTGCAACCTTTTCATGAAGTAGCGATAGGTACGTTGTTTTGTCTGGTTCACCATATAACTCAATATTCGCCTGCATCAAAAGCGTTGCACCACTATTTCTTTTGTATCTTTTTGCATCTTTTGGTAGCTCATTATAATCGTGCATTGATTTTATTAAGTTTGTTTGTAACAGACGGGTTTCAACTGCCTGACGATAAATTACTTTATCCGGCTCAGGCATAGCCTCTGTCAGATAGCATGAGCTGATTCCATTTCTTGTATTTCAGCATAATCTTCATCAGAAAATGCAGCAAGTTTTTGGATATTCTTGATGAAATGGAATATTATCTTCAGCGATTAGCCTATCTACCGCCTTCTCTTTGCTAACTTGGTCTGGCACTATCGTTTTTATAACTTTCGGCGATAACTCTACTAATTCATCGTACTTCTCTCGGAATACATCAGGGTAATTCTTGGTTTGCTCTCTTTGAGTGTCAAGTTCTTTTTAGTTTTGTAGTTATAGGGTGGAAGTGGTCTATCTTCAGAGTTACAACGTCTTTTCATGATGGAGTTATTTTAGCAATGAATAATTATAAAAGTCAATAGACTCGTATGATGCGGCCAACCAAAAACTCCTATCTCAAGGAGTTTTCAATAGACCTCGCCATTAGCTTGTTGTATAGCTTACGGCCCAAATATCCCCTTCCGCCCTAATGTGTCATTAAACCTCGCGGAGGATCTCCTTTTGGCGGCGGTTTAGTTTGGTTGGGGTATCGACCACTACTGTCACGATATGAGGTCCACGCTTGTCGCTTCGCATGTGTGGCACACCGTGGCCAGATAGTTTGAAGTCTGTACCCGATTGCGTACCGGCGGGCACCTTCATTGTAATCGTCCCGTCGACTGTCTTGACGTCGAGCTCGGCACCGCGCTGCATCCGCCATACCGATATGCTCCTCACTCAGGATTACATCACCTTCGCGGCTAAACGTCTTGTGTGGGATTGACCCGCACCTGCACGTAGAGATCGCCCTTGCTGCCACCACCGACAGCTTCGCCACGACCACGGAGGCGAATCGTCGAGCCATTATCGATACCAGCGGGGATCTTGACTGTAATCGTCTGCTCACGACGCTGCACGCCACTCCCCTGGCAGACTGTACAAGCCTTCTCTCTGGTATTTGCCCACGACCTTGGCAGGTCTCGCACGTTACCGCCTGCTGAATAGGGCCAAACATTGTGTTCATCGTCCGCACACGCTGGCCGGTGCCTTTACAATCTGGACAACTCTTGAGGCTTGAGCCGGGTTCGACGGTGCTACCGTGGCAATGCTCACATTCGTCATCAAGTGTTAATGCAAGAGCAACTTCTTTGCCAAAGATCGCTTCTTCAAACTCGAGGCGTCACACTCGTCTCAACATCACGACCGCGTGACGGGCCTTGGCTCGTACCACCGCCAGCAGCGCCACCAAAGAACTGGCCAAAGATATCTCCTGAGACCACCATCACCAAAATCAAGTGGATATTCTGCCCTTGGCTAAAGTCGCAGCCAGCAAATGGGTTGCCGGCACCACTACCACTAGCAGCACCACCAACGCCCGCATGGCCAAATTGGTCATACCGCTGACGCTTTTGCTTGTCCTTGAGGACCTCATACGCTTCATTGATTTCTTTGAATTTCTCTTCACTCCCACCGCTTTATCTGGGTGGTACTTCACTGCCAATTTGCGGAATGCCGCTTGATGTCATCATCGCTGGCGCTTTTGGCAACACCAAGCACCTCATAATAATCTCGCTTCGCCATATCTGTCTTAGTATAGCCAATTGGCACTCTAATTGCAAGAGTGCTAACAGGTCATTCCTTATGTTTCGCGCGATGATCGATATATGGTCGTGTTTCGTAACGATAAGGTGGTCGAGCAACTGGATGCCAAGCAGCTTACCTGCTTCGGCCAGGCGCTACGTCGTTCCCGGTCGGCCTGGCTTGCGATGAGCTGCCACTGGGGTGATTATGCGCCACAATAATCCCGCTGCTCGGTCGGCAATCGCATCCGTAAAGACTTCTCGTGGGTGCGCACGCTGGCAGTTAGCGTACCAATGGTAATTGTGCGTTTGGCGATCAAGCGATGCGCTCCATCAAGTGTCAGGCGAGACAAAGTGTTCCTGCCGTTTGTCGCGAATATCAGCGAGCTGTTCTGCTGCCTTGCTCGGCTCATCAATGATAGGCTGGTCACTTTTCGAGCAAATAGCGCCGCGCTTCAGCTCAAAATTTGCAAGAATCACCGCTCACTTTCGCTGCACCAAGACCAGTTATTTTGGAGGTTCTTCATGAGTCAGGTCGCGCTCCATGGGCGCGCAAGGCTTTCAGCACACAACGCGCAATTTTGCCAACGTCAGCTTGCGCATTACCGCTGCCGATAATAGCCATAAGAGCTCGAGGTCACTCAGGGCGAGCTGCTCCATCTCGCGCCAGCTCTCTCGTGGGCGATCACTTGGTCGTCTGTCGCGCATTCGCATTGGCATCTCCCTTCACGCTATATCCCTTATAGTATACCGGAACATTGTGCAAACACCAATTAGGTATTTTCGTTATGTGGCGCAGATGCGATTCCTGCTCTCAAGATACAGACTGGAGTCGCTTCAGGCTCTATCGCCTGTTTTATAACCAAACCACTGCCTTGCCATCGAGTGTGTGCACCAGATGGCCAGTTTTATTATAGATAATGTGCGGTTTGGTGGAGCTATCAGCGGTGCTTTTTGCTCAATGGCGGTATATTGATCATTTGGCGATACAGTGATGTTTGTTGTATATGCCGGTGGTGTTGTCTGATGAATCACTTGCCTAGTGGGGTGGGTAAGCACTGTTTGGCGCTGCAATATGTGTTGCTGATTAACACTCGTTACCTCCATAGCATAGCCACTGTGGGTATGCAAGGAAGCAGCTAGTGATATCACATCATTTCCTTGTTGGTGAGTAATAGGCGATTTTTTGCTATTTTCTAGGTTGAGTGCAAAATACCTCTCCCCGTTTTTCATCTTGATAATATTCTTGCCATCATATGATACATCGCCAAAGTACCGCTGCCTGGCCAAGTGGCTGCATAGCGTGCTTGCCAGTCGGGTCAACAAGCAGCACATCATCACCCCGAGTCCGCACTACAACTGCCGCACCCCGTGACACAGGGCGCCAATCATACACTGGTAGTGGTTGCCCATTAAGGCCACGTATAGTGTGGTGGCGCTGCGCTGCAATATCATACACGATGAGATTATTAGTCTTGTCTTTGCTGTCCGCCTTTGCAAAGAGATACCCCACCGTTCCATTATCCATCGCTCGCAGGCGAGACACTGTACCTTTGTCGGGCAAAGGCAGTGGCGATACGGTACCGTTTTTTGTATCAACCTGATGCAGTTCACTAATCTTCGAATCATTCATTGTATGGACAATGATATGAGAACCCACCACTGCGTATTCGACAATTTGTGCTGCTTGGTAAAGTGTCTTCTCATGCTTTGTTGCCAGATTCATCTGCAGTAATAGCATCCGTAACTGTGCGACATAGAACTCCGCTTTTGTCTCCGCAAGGCTATGATGCTTGAGATAGTAGAGCTGTGCTGGCGATGTATCAAAGTGGTGGCTGGCCGCTGTGGTCTGCTGCGTAGAAGCACCCGCTATTTGAGCGATCACCACGCGATACTGGGTATTACTAAGCAAACGCTGCCGAAACTGAATCGTCACGGTTGCATTGTTTGTCGTAGACTGTAAAGTCCGCCTGAGGTGTGATTTAGTACTGCATGGGGTCTCTATCGGCTTGACTGGCTGATTAAACTGCAACTGTACTGTCTGATAGCCTGTATTCGGGTCATCTGTCAGCACTGCATGACGCAAGCGCAGGCCTCTGTTGATAGCTCAGGACCGTGAGTATACTCAGTGTAATCAATAATCCAATCGCAACAAGCAAAAATCGCCATCGCTGACGCACCCACCGCCAGCTTTTAGTATTCATAGGGCTCCTTTGGCTGGGTGGTTGACGTAACCGAACGCGGCATGATGACAATCGGCTGCTGACGATGTTGCTGTGGATGCGCGGCAAAAGTCACCCGTTACCGTTACCCAACTATTGGGCTGGTAGCGCTCACGCCACCCAGGTGCATAGACTGGCACGCCAACCGCCTGTGCATCAACCGCACAACACGTCACGACAAATCGAGACACATAAAAATTTTGCGAATCCGCTATATCTGGCGTGACGAACCCTGTCAAGTTGACTGTTTTGCCACGATAAAACCCACTGTCATGCGTTTGCGTGAGTAACCCTGCCCATTCTTTTGATCGTGAGGTGCGAATAATCTCGCTGAGCAAAGATAGATGCTTGACGATAGCTTTTTCTGTAGATAGCCGAGTTACCGCCCTTTGTTGATACCACGCTGCGTGGCGGTTGTTGTCGTTAGTGCTGTCGGTGGGACAAGTAGCGCCATGCCTGCGACCATACATACCATCACACACGCAGCAATACGACGCCACCAAGCAAAGTGTGTCTGCTGGTGGGCACGTGATTGCGTAATAACACTCGCACTCGCCATCACAAGGTAACCACTGCCATACTAGTCGTGAAAGACGATATACCGCTGATGAATATAGAGCGTCAAACGACCAGTCGCAGCTAGCCACAGCGTCGCCACGGCAATGACAAAAAGGGAGCATTATACCTTGTTGCTGTGCAACTCGGGACAAGAATAGCCTAAAACGCATAATTCACCACCAATCCCAGTATTATCGATGCCAGTCCAACGAGTGCACTCACTTGGAGTAATACACTCGGCCGATACGTCGTGCGCAGCAAGCTCAGCATCTTGATATCGATCATTGGACCAAAGGTCAAGAAACTTACAAGCGCCCCGGTCATAAAGGTCTGGCGAAATGCCAAAGCAAAGAACGCATCAACATTAGAGCAAATTGAGACGATAAATGCCAGTGCCACCATTGCAATTACCGACCATACTGGCTGGCTCCCCAGCGATACCAATACCTCGCGCGACACCAGCACTTTGCACAAGACCTGCTAACCCTGCACCAACTACCAAGGCTGGCGGCATCGCCTGCACCTCACGTCGAAATATCGCAAGGCTTGCTACTCGCTTGCTCTGCTGCACTGATCTGCCTGGCACGAAGCAACAAACGTATTGGTCAATAACTCCTCCAGCGGGCGATGCGCATAGACCCAGCCAATGAGATTAGCAATAGCGAAACCACCAAACACTCGCGCCCAGAGAATGGTCATATCGCCAGCGAATGCTTGCTGCGTTGTGATGATCGTCACTGGGTTGAGGATTGGTGCAGCAAACAAAAAGACGAGAGATTCACTAGGGTGTAAGCCCTTTTGCTAACAGGCTGCGAGCTAAGGGGACATTGCCACACTCACAGACTGGCAGTGTAATACCAAGGAGCGACAAACAAGCCCGGCGCAGCAATGGCTGCTGCGGCAGATAGAGTAAGCAAGCGCTCGGCTGGCAGCCACACCTGTACTATAATTGCGATGCAGATCCCCAGTATGACGAATGGCGGTGCCTCGATCATCACGCTCAAACTCAGCGTTATCCAGTCTTGCAATCGATCAGGTAGCGACCACTGCCCTGTTTGCGCCGATACAAGGCGAAGTGCAGCTAGCCCAACAAGCACCCCAGCCACTACCGCAACGCGGCGCCACCGCTTTGCCAACCAATGAGTCATTTTCATGCTTCTATTATACCGCGAAGGGTAAGGTTGGTAATACGGCTATACGGCTTTTTCTTGCTCTCGCTGCCAGCGGCGGCGAACATCGATAATAGACATCTGTGCCAATGCGTCAATAGGGATACCCTGCATACAGCACATGACGCGCGCTGCGTACTCGGGGTGTGGGTGAGGCAGCGGCACGCTTTGGACTACGCCCCTGCCTTGAGCCCATCAAGCACACCGCATCCGCTTCCAAAATGAATAATAATCGAGTTTTGCTTTGACCTGCCAATGCTGAGCATCCTCTGTTACAAAAGCCCTCGATTGGTACACCGTCATACAAATAGTCTAGCCCCCTGCACCTGCTCATACCAGGTCGCAAACTCCTCCCCACGTTTGGAGCGTCGCCGCAAGCCGCTTGGTTTCCATACCAAGCATAGCCGCAAATCGCTCACGCTCAACGGTCAACAGCAGCAAATTTTGCCTGGCGATACACTATGTCGAGCAAAAACAATCCGGTCTTGTACATACTCAATGATGTGTGGATCCTCTGTCGGGAGTATTACTTCACAGACCAAACATACATTATGCTCGGCAAGATACTGACGAATCACATCAACATGCTTGCCATAGCTCTGCAAAAACAGATGGCGAAACCACTCGGCAAATTCACTCTCCGTCGTTGTTTTCGACGCAAAGACGAGGTCACCCAGTGTTGCATCATAGCCTACCAAGCCAAGATAACCATTCTCCTTCACCCAGGCGCGCACTGGAAAGACAAGCCGATCTTTGAGCGCAGCAAATTCAGTTTCTCGTCGCTCACCAATATTGAAGAATTTGTCATAGGCGCGATTACAATCTCGTTCGTCAGTGTATTCATGAAGAGTCCACGAGCTCGCACTGTTTGCGCTGTCCATTTTTGTCATAAAAACACCTTTGGTTTAAAAGTGAAATGAGCTAATATTGCCCGGCAGTGACCGCTCACCAATCAGTTTATTGGCACGCAGACCATGGATGAGCGGTGCGTTTTCCGGGTGGAGGATACCTTTCAGCCGACTGGTTGCTTACCTCAACGACCGACCAGCCCTCCTCGGCAAGCTGGAGCAACCCGTAGCGTGCCGCAAACTCCACTTTGCCCTCGAGTTAAAGCACCGCTGATTATACTGCGCTGGATAATTCTGAGCGTTGCGATGGCCATGCACTTGATAGACATTATCAGGGCATGGGCAACAAAGCATCGTCAATAGCACCAACCTGCTCGTCAGCGCCCCACACCACGAATATACTGCTGGCTGGCAAGCGGCAAAGGACTCTCCGGTAGATTACTCATTCCCGCATGACTCACAAATACTTGTTGATCATTCCATGTGTAGTAAATAAAATCTTGCATGGAGTTCATTAAGCGACTGACAACACGCTTGTCTATATTGGCACGTTCTAACTGCGCTCGAGTTCGGCCATTAAACTCTCGCGCTCTTATAGGTTGGCGATTAAGCCACTGCCAAATATAGCCATCATGGTTACCTTCAATAAACGTTACATTCGGCCTGTCGACAAAATTATCGCACACATACTGCAATACTTCTGCATTCTCTGTGCCACGATCGAGCAGATCACCTGTAAAGATATAATAATCGTGCTCGACATAGGGATGCTGCTCAAAATATTCACGCAGTGGCGTATAGCATCCTTGGATATCACCAATGTGATGAATGTGCTCATACTGACTCAAATTAATCGGTTGCTGATATGACGCGATAAGCTCTTTTACTGCCGCTGGCTGTATGACAGTGTATTGTTTTGGTATAGCACACGTGGAGAGACGAGCGTGCATTTTCTCGAGAACTACATCATCGACTATCTTATGTGGTGCACGCTGACGATTGCGCTCTAGACAAACTCTGAGAGGCACATCCGCAAAATCTGTAACGTACAGCTTGTAGCGATACTTCCGCGCAAGCCGAGCATACTGCTGAAAGTACGAGCTCGTTGTATGTGTTGCATCAACCACGATAGAACTCACCACGAGCCATCCGCATATCAAGCAACTCGTGCAACTGCTGCCACACTCGTCGATCATCCTGATATGGCATAACGATGCGCCCTGCATCATTCATCACTGGGCTGCTATACGCTAGGCGCAGAGTGTCGGGAGATAGTGTATATGGGCCAAGCCCAGCAGATTGCAAAAAGGTGCTTTTGCCAGACCCAGGAATTCCACGTGTAATAAAAAGATGTCGCATATTTTCTCCTTTCTGAAGTGTTGTTGTTTTCAAGATTTTCGCTTAACCATATAGCTAAATGCTTTGGTTCATTTTATATTATATCATCATCTGTCGAAATAGCTTCTGCCTCATTATGTTATACAGCGTTTCTTCTTTATTTATGAATGATAATTATTTTTAGTTCATTGTAAAAATACCCCACTGGGGTATTTTACAATGAACCTATAGTGATATACGTTCCATCATATTATGCCCATAACTTAGTATATCCCATTTTGTTCTTACCTCAGTTCGCGCTACAATATAGCTATGCTCCGTCAGGTGAAAAATAGATACTCAAATTTATTCAAGTGTTGAAAATAATATAACACATGTAAAGCTCCGCAACTTTTTATACATGGCTCTGCCTTATTATTACTAGTCTACTAATCTGTTCGCTTTGGTATGGCCAACAATCACAAAAATCATCACACATCTACACTATACCACCATCAACAACAACGCACACACTATATTCTCATGGTGCTGTTCGCTCGCGCATTATCAAGAATCAATCAGCATCACACCAAATGATCGCCGCCTACCCACAAACAGGCATTGCCAATATAGACAAAGTAGTCGCCACAATCATTGACAGCAATATTCCATCTCAACAAACACCTTCAACCAACATAGCAGCTCGAAGCAGCACCATTACCTATCGCATTATTCACCAAGATGACACGACGATCTCTCTCGCTGTGTTTGTCCGCACCGCTATACATCGCACTCTGCCAACCAACACAGTCCACTACTGGACATTCGATAAAATGAGCGGCCAGCCAATTACATCGTCTACCCTCGTTGATACATCAATCGTGGGAATAAATGAGCTCGTCATTGCTCTACGCAAACAGGTGCAGCAGCGCTACCCGCATGCAGAGCCAGTAAAAGTAGCGGGGGTCATTACTCCAGAATCTATCACGAACTTTTTAGTACACGACCGAAAAAAACAATTGGCTTTCTCTTCGATAAACGCTCGCTTGGTATTGGCGTAGATGGAGTCATTAGCCTGAAATTGCCAATCAAGCAGCTCAGCCATTTTGTCCAAAACCCAACCACCAAGAAGCTTTTTGATATTCCACCGTCAGCATTATCATCAACAACCGACTGTGTGCGCCATCGCTGTATTGCGCTCACCTTCGATGATGGGCCTGGGCCATATACTCAGACACTGCTCGAGCACCTTGATCGTTACCATGCCAAGGCAACCTTCTTCGTAGTGGGGCGAAATGTTGCACCATATAGCATCGCACTCAGCAAGCAGTTCAGCGCAAGCACCAAGTGGGCAATCACACCTGGAGCCACCCGCTCCTCCCCAAAGCGCGACGAAGCTGTCCTCCGCCAAGAGATTGAGAGTACAAACAGCGCCGTTGCTGCAGCCACTGGCATAACACCAACAATGGTTCGTCCACCATATGGTGGCATTAATGACAAGGTGCGTGCGCAGCTCGAGCAGCTTACTATGCCAGCCATTATGTGGTCAATAGACACACGCGATTGGGCCGACCACGATGCAGCAATTGTCTGTAGCCGTGCCGTTGCCAATGCTGCACCTGGTGCGATTATTCTCATGCACGATATCCACAAAACCAGCGTCGATGCCGTGCCGTGTATCCTCGATGCGTTACAAAAGCAAGGGTACAGATTTGTCACGGTCAAGAACCTATTTGGCCATCCGCTCAGCGCTGGCGAGTCATATTCTCAATATAAGCAGTAGGGTCTTTTATAAACCGCTCATGCTACCATTCCGCTGTGTAATCCTCTACACTAATGCTATGCAACAACCATTTCTTCCTACTAACACCTCTCTCTCTTCAAGTCCACTCGATCTGGAGCAGCGGCTGACGTCCTGCAGCTTCCTGAGGCGAAGCTGCTGATCGGCGAACATATCAAAGCCTCACCAGAGTCACAAGGAGCAGACGAAGCAGCCAATCAGCGCGCAGAATATCAACGAACTGCCTGCTCGCTCAACGTTATGGACTATCTATATTATGGCGGCGATGAAAATTATCACAAACTGACCGCCGCGCAGAGCGACGCCAATCGCCTCACGCGCGAAGAATTTGAAGAATTTCATCAGTGGGTTGCAAGCAGCTTGCCTGGTGAGCATAGTGCTAATGTGATGCGCTATATTATGCTTATTCATGATTTAGGCAAGAACCAAACGCTTGCGAGCACCGTTATGGGAGAGGATGCCGCTGATTCGGTTGATCACGACGAAGTGCTGCGCCGCTTGCTTAAGCCAGATTACGCTGCAAAGCGCGCAGAGCTATTGCCAACATTCGGCCAGCTCAGCGAAGCAGATCAAGCAATCATTTGCGATGTCATCAACACAGAACTCAACCTTGGCCAGTTTATCCAAGCCGAAGCACCGCCGGCAATGCTGGCAGGCTTTGCGGACAGTGCTGAGCCAGTGCGCTCGCTCTATATCATGCATACGCTATTTGATATTGCTGGTGCGCTGGGCCACGTTAATGCTGAGAGTTCTACTCCTCACTTCTCCTCTGTACAACCAAATGGCAGCAGCCTGTGACGTCTTGACCGATAACACCCTCTCGACCGACGACGCGCGCTATAGCCATTACCTCGCCAAGCGAGCACAGCGCTGGCCTCGATAACGATGCTGTTGAACAGCTCATCGACAACCAAGCACATACTCACACTGTGCGCCTTGCTTATGTCTTTCGCTACGATTTTGCCAGAAGAGTATCAGCAACTGACCAATGCGCTAGATACGCTACCTGGCCCTGTACAAGCTATCCTCGCTCAAGAGCTCAGCAATGATGGTATTCATCGGCGCGCAACGCTGCCTTACTACGGCCCAGCCTTGCTAAAGGGACTTGAAACACATCATAGCCTCGGCACGGCGCTCACTTACTTTGCTCATGTCTTGCAAGAGGCGCACATTGCCGACAAAGCAGCGCGCAAAAGCAGGCGAGACAGGTGTTGTCACGGCAGACCTCAACGCTATCGCCCAAGCTGCCAACCAAGGCACACTTGATCCACACCAGGCAGAGCTGCGCTTCCACCACAGCGGTGAGATGCTTGTGCCAACATATCAGGACACACCTGAGCTTGCTATTGATTCACTCCCGGCGTTTGACTCTGAGAAGCTCCGCGGCAAGCGGATCATCTACCTTGGGATGGGTGGTGGCTCGGATGGTATTCAGGCCGCTATGCTGAGCAAGCTTCATCAGCAGCACCATGCCGTGCAGCCTACAGCCATTGTGTCGGTACGCAACTTTGCTACCGATAACAACAAACAGCTTGCTCATACTGGCCGACATATTAGTGACGCAACAGTAGAAATCACAGAGGAAACGACTAAAGTTGGCGACTGGCGCTTCCTCGAGGATATTATCGCCAAGGATGAAACAATCGCACCAGTTTATCTGCTCAATTCGATTGAGCCGGAGCAGATCGCCCACGACCTCCAGCTCCTTATCCGCGAGACGGAGCTGATGCGATTTAGTGGCATCGACACTGGTGGTGATGTGCTCTACCGTGCCAATACTGCCATCGACCCCACAACCTCATCACCGGATCAAGATTATGCTGTACTCGCTGCTCTCCATATGGTTAACACCGCGGCAGAGGCGGATGGCACACCACTTGATGTCTTTACGGCTATCGTTGCACCTGGTGTGGATACCCCTCCATACGCCAATGATATGCTTGCCCGTAGCAATGCCCAGCGCTATCTTCTCCAGCCAGACGATACCACCACCATTACTCAAACCTACGCTGCGTGGCGCATGGACGGCTCTGCGAGCGAAGAGGCCTCTATGGCAAGACACCACTGGCGTGGATCGCCGCACTAACGGGCCAGCGCGACAGCAGCCACTCGCTCTCCCACGAGCTAATGCACTTCAGCTCATAACCCATGGCGTATCTTTTATGAATATCCGCCCTTCGACCGCCAGTGTGGTAATGATGCAGGGCCGAGCGATTATACCAAGCTGTAAATCATTGATTAAATTAATCGGTAATGAAAGGAGCTCTTCATATGAAATTAACTTTCATGACATACAACATCTACAATGGTGCCGAGACAACGATCGATGACGTTATTGCAGTTATCAACGAAGCAAAGCCAGATATCCTGACGCTCAACGAAGCAAATGGCTTCGAGAACGACACAAGAAAACGCCTTGCATACGTCTCAGAACAAACCGCTATGCCCTATACTCACCTTTGCACTCTGCGGTGATGGGTCGTGAGTATCATACAGCATTGCTATCGAGGTATCCTATCCTGGATGCAACATTGCTCTACCCATGTAACCGATCACTCTTAGTAAGCCGCGTTCAAATAAACAACCACATTTTCTCTATTAGTAGCCTTCATCTTTCACCGCGATGCGAAGCTGACCGGCTGCAAGAGGTGCACCGGCTTATCAAACATATTGGTGAGAATAGTACTCATACTGTCGTTATGGGTGACTGTAATTCACTCTCGTTTTATGATACATATCCGCCTGATATGGTAGATTCTTTCGATGCAAACCTGACACGCAAATTTACTCGTGATGGCACAATTGTTCATGATGTCACTCGTTTTATGGCACAGGCGGGCCTTGTCGATACAGCAGCTGCTTTGCAACAACACGTAACCTCGACGGCTCCAACACCACTGCCGCCACACCCTGATCACCCAACCAGCCGGCTTGACTATATCTTTGTCTCGAAGGATCTGCAGCCTGCATTAACCTCATACAATGTTGTCAAAACACCGTTGTCAGACTGGGCATCTGATCACTACCCAGTCGTGATTGAGCTTACACTATAGTGTAAGCTCGCTTATCTACTGCAGGGCTAGTCTCTCGGTGATTTGAATTTTTGCGACTCGAGTGCGATATAAGCTTTAATAAAAATAAGACCGATCTTCATCGGTCTTTATCATACATCGTGGCTCCGGAGACTGGGCTCGAGACCAGCGACCTAATCGTTAACAGCGACCCGCTCTACCACTGAGCTACTCCGGATTACTCTGTAAGTATACCGGTTAGAGGGGTGGTTCGTCAAGAGTCACGCCGCAAAATAGGCATTTTATGCTATGGCTGGCTACGGAATTGTTCGATCCGCTTAGTTAGCTCAGCAATATTATTCCAACTACTGCCATCTGTCATGATGGCGAGCACATACTTTGCCGTTCGAGCCATAGACGATCGCTGCGTCGTGCGGGAGACCATTCAAGAACCCAACCTTATTTGCCACCGTGCCATTCGTGCCAGCAGGAATACCCTTGCGATACACATTGGCCTTGAGCGCAGAGAGGAATCGGTCGCGGTTGGCACTACTAAAGTTCTGCCCTGCATCAAGCATTGTCATAAAGCGTGCGAGATCATTTGCTGTGGTGTATGGCCCACCAGACTTGGCGAAGGTCGTGTCTTTGAAGCCAATGTCATTGGCATCCTTTGTCACAACATCATAACCAATGACCTTAAGGTAGTTCTCTGCACATGGGTTTATCGCTCTGGCTAATCATTTTTGTTGAAGCAAACTTGGTTTGTCCTCCCAGCGCCAGCCTGCCAGCTGCTCGCGCCGAAGCACGCTATAGCCAACAAATAGTTTGTATGTACTGGCAGTGACAAATTGCTTGTTGCCATTGTAGCTCGCATTGCGTTTCTTGCCATCAATCTCTAAGAATGAGATACCATACGTCCCGGGGTGATCCTCGGCATGAGTGCTGAGAAGAGCGTTAAGCCCGTCTTCGGTCGAGCTATAATTGCGGTCGTATTCTACCTTGGCTGGCACCGTCTTCGTCACTGCGGCTGGCTGTGGGCGTGTTTGATTAATAAACTCCGTGAGCTGCTGGGCAGTTGCGTCAATATCGAGCGTGCGCCCTGGCTTACCATCTGTGCGTGATGTTTCGGTGAGATCGTATGTGGCAACTTTCGTGGTGCCTGGATCAATATTCACCTTTGGCGTGACATGCTTCGTGAGATAGCCGGAGGCCTGTGATGCATTAATGCTTGCTACTAATGCCTTGTCCTTTGGCTGAGTAACAACCCATTGAATAACTTCATTCGCTGGCAATGTCACTGTCTCGTCGTTTACCTTCAGCGCAACACCTTTGCCAATAACTTTCGTGATTTTTTTGCTCGAGCGCCTTCGCTGCATCGGTTGTAATGGCTGGGGCAATGCCACGCATTGGGATCTCAACGGTCGTGCCCTGCATGAGGCGCGGGCTAATTGCACCAATACTGTGCGACACCGCACCACGCTCGCACTCACCGCCACGCCGCGCTTGATTCACTACCGGTTTACCGTGCTCTACCTTGAGACTAGCATCGACCGGCGCACGTTTGCAGACTGGCATGATCGTCTGGGTAATATATTGCTCGGTACGCGTCGTGGTTGTTAATTTTGGCGAGCTTGGCACATCTGGCTGCCACCAGAACGACGACAACGGCATAATTCGCCACAGCAAGGGATACTGCGCCTGCGTAAAGCCGGTCGGTGTTATCTACTGTGATAGCAAGCTGCTCAATCGTCGGCGAGGCAATGGTTGTGCCATCACCCACTAGCTTCACGGAGTGTTCTTGATACGCTTGGTTAAGCGTGTCTGTAGCTTCTGGTAGTGTTTGCCAGCCAAGCGACACACCGTCGATCCGCGCGCATTTGGCGGCAGCCGATCGCTCGGATACACCAGCTGGAACAGCACATTGAGCCCAAGAATAATACCAATGGTAATATATGTTTTTGCGCCGTGTCCAGCGAATACGCAGCACTGGCACACGCCAATCGGCAAAACAGGTTTTTCGGCAATAGTTGCTTTGCGGCGTCGGGGTACGGACGCTGCGCACGCGGAGGTGTACATCATGTAGATATTATATCATCTATGACGATTGGTCGCTTTGCAAAATTTCTAGTGCGCGCTGCAAAACCGCAATATCGTCAGCGGCATTGTTCTGCTGCTCAAGCGCGCTTATCTTGGCACGAATCACCTGCTCGACTGGCGCCACCACAACATCCGCAGCATTCTGGGTGGGTGGCACCACTTGCAGGCTGCGCGCTGAGTTATCCTTCTTGACTAGAAAGCCACGGACAATCAAGCCATTACATGCGCTGCCACTGTACTAACCGACTTATAGTCGAAGGCACGCATAATCTCACGGTAACGGGCCATAACCATTACTCTTGATAAATGTGTCTATAAACGTCAATAATTCACGTTGTTTTCGCGTTGGGCTTGTCATAATCCATCCTCCGTTATCGCTAGTGCTGCCAGCCCCCACCAGAGCATCGACACAGTGTCGTCAACAAAAACTGGTAAGAACAATCCTATCACAGTTAAGCCGATTCCGCCAGCAAAACTACCGAAAGCCAGCCAGCACGACCGGCGATGCCATAATTTTACCAGTACACCAGTGGTTAATGCAACTAATAATAGTAATCCAACCCAGCCAATTTCGTGAGCAACGAACAAATAGTGGTTTTCGATAATCAAGCTCTGCCCATTTCAAGAGCGATGCTGAGCCAGTGCTCCCCACACCAGTGCCAAGTGGTTGCTGCAGAGAGCGCGCTAGGCCAGCTTGCAACGAAGTGATTCGGTCGCTGTCGGATGTTTGAGCGGGGCCATGCGTTGGGTCGTTATGCAGAGATAACATTATCGATAAAGTGCGGATCCATAGCGTAGCCAATGCTACCAATAATCACCCCACAGCCAAGCACTGCGCCAGCACCCCACAGCACAATACGCCGAGATACCTGCGACCGCCATGCCCTGACAATCGCAACGATACCGACGCCAACCGCCACCGCAAGCAGCGCGCTCCGCGAATAGCTCTGCCACACGGCAAGCGCCGCTGTCAGTGCCATACCACCACGTGCCCAGCGCCGCATATGCGAGATACGCCGCCATTGCAATGCGCCATACGCCACGATAAGCGTCAGGACGGTACTTGCATACGCCCCGAGTGGGTTTGGCCCACGCAGCGTGCTATTAATGCGGACATAGGCACTGTTGGAGTCGACTGTTTGGTAAGGCTCGATCGTCGTAGGCCCGTAGCCAAGCGACACAAAGCACATCACGCGGCAAGACAAGCTGCGCTGCTGCAAAGCCAATCACGATGACTGCACCCGCACCGAGCATACGCGGCAGCCAGCGCCGATACCGCGGATAATTGCCCTGAAACACATAGACCACCACACCAAGTGCCACAAAACGTAGGTCAATTAAGAAACCCGATAGTAAGGCCAAACCAGACGTTGGCACAAGCAGCGCCACCACGCCGTGCCACAGCGCAAAGGCAAGCGCCAGCTGGAGGATGTGATCACTCAGCCAACGCCGCCACTGCCGGCGCAGCGTCACGTCGACAATAACAAGAGTAAGACGATGAGTAGCAGAACTTCCTTCCACGCCTTGACAAAAGAGTGCATAATCTGGCCAATGAGTACCCACCCATACCGTCAGCGGCGCATGGATAGCGAGTCCGAAAAATATCGTACACAAAAACCAAGCCGGTATCTTTTCTCGCAATAACCGCTTCATCTCTTTCTAGTGTAGCAAACTTTGGGTAAAAAGTGTTATAGTAACAGTTGTTATGCCGTCAAAAATACGAAATTTTATAGTCTCATTCTCATCGGCCTCGATTTTTGTTGTGCTGATGGCGGTGTTTTTCATCGCATACTATGTCCGCACGCAAATCGATCACCGTGATTGCTCCATACTCGTCTATGCCAGCGACTACTTGCTTGGCTTTGTTGTCAGTGCGCCAGTGTGGATTATTCTCTATGCCTCGCTTGGGCTCTATAGTGCGAGCGTCTATAGCCGACGACTCGTCAGAATGGGAGGGCGACTGCTGCTTGGAACATTCATGGGTATTCTGCTCGTGATTGGCTGGGAGTACGGCACACGAATGTATATCTTTCCAGCCCGCTTGGTAGCAATGTATGTCTTTCTTGGTTCGTTTTTGGCAATTGGTACGGTGCGCGAGTTGTTTCGCCTGACACGAAGTTGGCTCTTCCAGTACAACCATGGTGTGAACCGTGTGATGGTAATCGGGACATCGCTGGCAACGCGGGACATCGCTGAGTCAATCTCGACCACCTACAAGTCAGGTTTTCGTGTTGTAGCAATGGCTGGCCCCAAGCGCTTTGTGCCACCTGGACTCAATGTTGTTCATTTTGCATCACTCGACCCTGCCCTTACGCAGATCAAGGAGCTCAAGATCGACACCATTATCCAAACCAACCTCTACGAAAACGAAGAAAAGAATCAAAAAGTGCTTGGTGCCGCACAGGTCAACCATATCAATACAACTTCATCCCTGGCGAGCCAGAATTTTTATACTGGCAAGAACACCATCGATGTTTTTCTTGGCTACCCAATGATTACCGTTAGCCAAACACCACTCATTGGCTGGGAGAAATCGCGAAGCGAATCTTTGACACGATTATTTCTGGCATATTACTCATTGTCCTTGCGCCGCTCTTTATTTTGCTCATCATCCTACAAAAGATCTTTTAACCCCGGGCCAGCATTTTATATCTCAAAGCGCCTCAGTCGCTACTCCGAGCCAATCCAGCTCATCAAGTTCCGTAGTATGGGTGCACAATATGGCAAAGCAAGACGCGGCTGATGAATTCCGTGCAATGGGCCGCGACGACCTGGCTGAAGAGTATGAAAAAACCGCAAGGTCGAACACGACCCACGCATCACTCGCTTTGGCAATTTTTGCGGGCAACATCGCTGACGAATTACCTCAGATTTTCAACGTCTTTCGTGGTGATCTCGAGCTTGGTTGAGCCACAGCCAATTCTACCCCAGAAGTAAAAGTTTAGTTCAGCCCGCACGGCACTCTTGCACAGTGTGAAGTCGGGGGTGACGGGCTTATGGCAGGTATCTGGGCGCTCAAACCTAAGCTTTGATGAGCGGATTGAGCTTGAGCTATTTTATGCCCAAAACTGGAGCTTCTGGCTAGATATCAAGATTCTGTTCAAGACGATCGGCGTAGTGCTACGCAAGACAGGCGCGAAATAAACGACATGTTGTTATAGAGCTGAAGTAAAGAGTAATCTCTATAGGCTATTTCTTGTTTGGATTCCAAACCACACTATCTTTTATCTTTTGATAGCTTTTGTCCTGCTCTATCTACTGGAATACTTGGTTTATTAGTTTTCATAACAAACAGCCATCATTTAATATAAAAAGATTAATAGTGGAAGGTGTCTATGTTTTGTGGTGTGCCTAAAAAGGAGATGAAAACGCGTAACAAAAATATAGGACAAATAAGGTTTTTATATTCACATTTCTCAATACTAGAACTTTATGACTTCTGTTATTTTTATCATCTGATCGCGCACTACCTTGCGCAGCTTGGTCAGAAATAGCATCTTGTCAAAACGCTGTGCGGTGCGACGCAAAACTGTCGGATCAAAGGTTCGTTTCTCGGCTTGCTCAATTTGCCTTAGCACACGCTAATGTCGTCTGCCGGTCGAATAGCACACCCACTTCGGGCGACGTCACGATATCTGTCGTGCCACCACGCGCTAGGCCAATCACTGGCGCACCAGCTGCTAGCGCTTCGACACTGAGCAATTCCAAAATCTTCCTCTGCTGGATAGATAAAGCCACGCGCTGTTATAATAGCTTTCTCATATTCGGCATCGCTCGCATCGCCGAAGCGATCGGTACGGAACTCAACCGTTGGGCCAGCCAGATCAACGAGCCTATTGTGTGCGGGGCCATTACCAAAGACGATCAGCTTCTTGCCAAGCTTCGTCGCTGCCGCAACAACCAAGTCGTAGCGCTTATATGGCAATTGGCGGCCAATCGTCACATAATGGTCACCCGCTGTGGCAGGGCGTAAACCGGCTTATATCTACCGGTGGATGGATAACTATACTATTTCGATTGTAATATTTCTTAATGCGCTGTGTTGTGTCTCGGTCGAGTTTGCCAAGAAAACATCGACTTGCCGAGCGGCTTGGAGGTCTAGCTTGCGCTGGTGCGGCACCATGAGTGGCATGAGCGTGCGGATGAGCGGATTGAGATTACCATAGCCTGGATCGCGCCGATATTCATCGTAGTGGCTCCAGTAGTATCGTGGTGGTGTGTGGCGGTAGTTGATGATGACTTGGCCGAGGCGCGTCTTCCTCGCTTGATGGCCATGCATAGCATGAGCTGGTGAGGATGATATCAAACTCACGCAGATCAAGCCGCCGCATCGCTTTAACAGCCAGTGTTGGAAACAGCTTATAATACGTGCGCACCTTGCGCGGAATTTTTTGCAAAAATGACGGCCGAACATCAAGCTCAGCAAAGGCTGGCATTTTGTCTTCATTGTACATTGCGGTATAGATCGGCGCATCCGGAAAAGCTTCGTGCATAGCCAACACGACATTCTCAGCGCTACCGATTGTTGTCAAGAGTCGCAGACAATGGCAATTTTGGGTTGTTTACTCATAGTATCAGTGTAGCGCAAAGGAGAGATTTTACCTATACCTTACTCCACCGTCACACTCTTGGCAAGATTGCGCGGCTGGTCGACGTCGTGCCCCCGCTCCACTGCCATATAGTAAGCAAAAAGCTGTGATATCACATTAAACAAAATTGGCGTGAGGTGCTGCAGCTTAGTTGCGACGCGCACCACCGTCTCGGCAGGGACGCGTTTATCTGTGTCGGTAATGACAATCGCATGGGCACCACGTGCATTCATCTCGATCAAATTACTCTGCGATTTTTCGTACAACCAGTTGTCTTGCAAATAACACACCTCGAAGAAATGATCGTCGATCAGGGCAATTGGCCCATGCTTGAGCTCACCTGCTGCATAGGCTTCCAGCATGAATGTAGCTTACCTCCTTAAAGCGAGTGCGCCCTCAAGTGCAGCTGGGTAGAGTGTGTCGCGACCAATATAGAGCGCATGATTACAGTGGGCATAATTATGTGCGATATCTTTGACGCTATCAGCCTGCTTAGCCAGCGTCTTTTCGATCTCGGCTGGTAGCATCTCAGCTCATTGATAAACTCACCTATCAGCTGTGGGTTCGTTCCCTTGGCTGCTGCGAGCATAAGGCCAAAAGATCGTCATTGCCGCGCTTGCGAAGTAAAAGAGGCCTTAGTGCTGGCCACTCGATCTCTGCCCCCACGTGTACATATACTCCACCGTCAACTTCGCGGGCGATCGTACTCCCCACTGCATTGACGACACCAAGGCACGTCACACCGCGCCGTTTGAGTTCCGTCAGGCAGGCCAATGTATCGGCCGTCTCACCACTCTGACTCACAATGAGCGCAACGGTATGCTCGGGGATGTTATATGCTCGGTAGCGTAGCTCACTAGCAATCTCCACGCTCACCGTCACATCATCAGTCAGTTGCTCAATAAAATAACTAGCCTGCATCCCCGCAAAATACGCCGTGCCACAACCCACAATCATCACATGCTTGATCTGTCGCAATGCAGCATCACTCAGGCTTATGCCGCCTAGTCTGGCATAGCGCTGCGCAGCAATCACCCGCCCAGCCAGCGTTGCCGCGAGGCTGGTCGGCTGCTCAAATATTTCTTTGAGGAGAAAGTGGTCGTACCCCTGTTTTTGAATGGCTTGCAAATCCATCTCTAGTGTCTCTACTTGCACTCGACCACTTGCGAATCCGTCGTTTGAGCTCGAGACCAGTGCGGGTGCAGCGCCCTACTTCGCCATCATGCAGGGTAGACCACTTGGTTGGTATACCCCACTAAGGCCGATGCATCACTGGCAATGTACGTTTCGCCATCGCCCAGCCCAACAATGAGTGGACTACCCTTGCGGGCCTACAATAATCTCATCGGGGTCACTTGGCTGAACAACCGCCAAACCATACGTCCCCACCACCATTTTGAGCGCACCTCGCACTGCCGCCAAGAGGTCTGGTGCTTGCTTGTGCAGATAGTCGATAAGCGCCGTCAATACTTCAGTATCAGTATCACTCTTAAATTCATACTCATGCGCTGCAAGCATCGTCGTGAGCGCCTGATAGTTCTCGATAATGCCGTTATGTACAACGTAGATCTGCCCCACTTGATGCGGATGAGCGTTGCGTTTGCTGGGTGCCCCATGGGTTTGCCCAGCGAGTGTGACCAATACCAACCGTATCAGTCGTCTTGTGGCGAGCTGTGAGCTCATTCAGTGCAGCCACCTTGCCTTTTTGTTCGAAAGTAACGTTGGCGCAGCATCCTTGTCGAGGTGTAACAATGCCCGGCACTATCATATCCGCGATATTCAAACCGCTTGAGCTCCGTCAACAACACACCCTGCGCTGGCCGTGTTCCGATATATCCAACTATTCCACACATAGGTTTTTTTCCTTTCCTTTTTGTATTATGGCGCTTTGGTCTTTGCCTTCTAGTGTACTCTCATTTTTAAACAATTTTTGTAAGAATGTAAAAATTACAATGATTTTTCTCTGTTAGATTAGTGTTGGCGTTTTTACATCAATAGCACTTTACCCATAAAAGATAGAGAAAACGACAGAAAAAGCAAGAACGAATGCAGTGCTCATTCTCAGCAATAGTTAAGCCGATATACTCATACTTATAGACGAAGATAATACGATATGTTCGACTTATCGACGAAGGGGTATACTAAGTGGTATGAGTAGAGAAACGATTTTTAGTCACTGGTGGCGCTGGATATATTGGCAGCCACACCATTATCGAGCTTATTGCGGTAGGATTTGGCGTCGTCGTTATTGACAACCTTGCCAATGCAAGCCGCTGAAAGCCTGCAGCGCGTCGAAACAATTACCGGTACAACCATCCCCTTTGTCGAGGCAGATGCGCGACCGACCAGCACTCGATGCGATTTTTACTAAGCATGATATCAATGCTGTCATTCACTTTGCTGGGCTCAAAGCAGTTGGTGAGTCGGTCGAGAAGCCGCTCGAATATTATGACTGCAATCTTAGCTCAACCCTCACCGTCTTAGCCGCAATGCGCCAACATGGGGTGCATCGGATTGTATTCTCGAGCTCCGCAACGGTCTATGGCACACCAGAGTCATTGCCACTCACTGAATCATCACGCACTGGCACCGGTATTACCAATCCATACGGCTGGACGAAATATATGATTGAGCAGATCATTCGTGACTATTGTACGGCACACCCCGACTTCCAAGCGACCATCTTGCGCTACTTTAATCCGATTGGTGCGCATGCATCAGGTATGATTGGCGAAGACCCAAATGGCATCCCTAATAATCTCCTGCCCTATGTTGCACAAGTTGCAGTTGGAAAATTGCAAAGCGTTGGTGTATTTGGTGATGACTACGACACGCCTGATGGCACTGGTGTACGCGACTATATTCACGTCGTTGACCTTGCCAAGGGACATGTAGCAGCCCCTATCACACGCAGCCAGGTGAGCACACCTATAACCTTGGTACTGGCCATGGTACCTCTGTTTTGGAGATCATTAGCGCCTTTGGCAAAGCGTGCAAACATGACATTCCATACGAGATAAAACCACGCCGGGCTGGTGATATTGCAGCCTGCTATGCCGACTGCAGCAAGGCACAGCAAGAGCTTGATTGGCAGGCAAAACTGTCCATCGAGCAAGCCTGTGAAGACTCTGGCGCTGGCAATCTCACAACCCAAAATGGGTATAACGGTTAAATTTAAATAATACCCCATGGGGTATTTTTGCAATGAATAATATAGATGTACGTTCAGTTTGAATATATTATTTGTTCGTACTATAATTTTGCTGTTCAAAAATATTGGTCTATCAACAATCTGTACTTCTTGTGTGAATAATAAATGTATTCAGGCTGTTCTCGTCTGCCAAATGTAACCATGTGGAACAAAAACAGCCCACTATCTACGGGCTGTTTTCTAGTGCAAATAGCAAAAGTTAGCTTACTCGAGCAATTCTACTCTTTGGCCAGTCGCTTGATTGATCCGGGTTGAGGAATCTGGCTTGCCTAGCCAGCGTCGAAGCGCATTTTCAATGTTGTACTTTTTACATACTTCTGCTTCGGGGATAGCTTTTTCGGTATCGCGATCACCACCGTTGGCAAAGATGAGTTGGTCGCCTCGGGTACTGGCCAGCTACCATCTCGAGAGATTTGATCTGTGTTGGGTCTTCGTCGATTGATAGAATCACTGGTCAACACCTTTGAGGGCGCGCATGAGACGCAGGCGATTGCTTTCGTTGAGGATAATTTTGCCTTTTTAGCAATTGTTGCTTGTCGTTGTTGACAATAACAATAAGTTTGTCGCCCATTGCGGCAGCTGCTTCTATCATATCAATATGCCCACCGTGGAGCGGTTAAAATAACCACTGACAATTACTACTCGCATTATTATATCTCCTTGTTGTTTATCATTAGAAAGCTTCTGTTGCTATATTATACCATTACTCTCGTATATCTCGACACCATCCCCTATTTCACGCTATAATACAGCTATGACAAAATTGCTTATCACCGGTGGTGCGGGGTTCATTGGCTCGAACTTCGTGCACCATACCGTTCATCACAAGCCGGAATATGAAATCACTGTCGTCGATAAGATGACGTATGCTGCGAACCCGCACAACCTTGATGGAGTGCGCGAGCGAGATCAACTTCGTGCAGGGCGATATTTGCGATGCCGAACTGATGGATCGCTTGATTGCCGAGACGGATATCGTTGTTCACTTTGCGGCGGAGAGTCATAATGACAACTCACTGCGCGACCCAAAGCCTTTCCTCGACACCAACGTGTATGGCACATACACTATCTTGCAAGCAGTGCGTAACCACAACAAGCGTCTCCATCACATTAGCACCGACGAAGTATTCGGTGATCTAGCGCTTGACGATCCAAACCGCTTTACTGAGGAGACACCGTATAATCCATCCAGCCCCTACTCGAGCACCAAGGCATCGAGCGATATGCTAGTCCGCGCCTGGATTCGCAGCTTTGGCGTGAAGGCGACGATTAGCAACTGCTCCAACAACTACGGCCCTCGCCAGCACATCGAGAAATTTATCCCACGGCAAATTACTAACATCCTGAGCGACATCAAACCAAAGCTCTATGGCACGGGCGAGCAGGTACGCGACTGGATCCACGTTGACGACCACAACTCAGCAGTGCACTTGATTCTCGAAAAAGGCACGCTAGGCGACACCTATATCATTGGTGCAGACAACGACCACGTCAATAACAAAGCGGTGATTGAGATGATCTGCGACTTAATGGGCAAAGGTAAGGACTGGTACGAGCATGTCAACGATCGCCCTGGCCACGATATGCGTTATGCGATGGACTCAAGCAGCTGCGTCGCGAGCTCGGCTGGCAAACCACAATATACCGACCAAGATGGCATGGCTAACGGCCCACGCCAAACCATTGAGTGGTACTGCCAACCGCGACTGGTGGCAAGCCCAAAAAGCTACTGTAGAAGCAACCGACGCGAAGCAAGGACAATAACCAATGCCCGATACCCCCAGTAAAAACTCGTGTGAGTAGCAAGATCGCTCTACCAAAACCCGTGGATCACCATCCACGAAGACCAAACACGCGACCACGCAGGCAATCTGGGGATGTACGGCTATATGGAGTCGCGAAACCTCGTGTATGGTCATCGCTGTCGACGAGCATGAGCGAATCTACCTAGTACGCGGCTTCCGCTATCCGTCGCAGAGCTTTGGCTGGGGAATTGCCCGGTGGTGGCGGTGATGGCGAGGATCTGCTCACCGCCTCCAAGCGTGAGCTAGAGGAAGAGACTGGTATTGTTGCCCAGTCGTGAGAAGCTTGGCGAAGCATATGCGTGCAACGGCCTGATGACTGAGAAAATGGCGGTGTGCTTGGCACGAGACCCTATCTTTGGCGGCAATAAAGAACAGTCGGATGAAGTATTTAGCGATATGCGATTCTTCACCAATGAGGAGATTGACCAGCTTATTACCCAAGGTGATATTAACGACTGCCAGACACTAGCTGGCCTCCATTATTATCATATATGGCGAAAGGAGAACGCATGAATTTTGACCCATCAACATACAACGACCTTATCGTAACTGAATCGCCAATCCCAGGGCTATTCGTTGTTAAACTGCCTGTCCATGGTGACAACCGTGGGTGGTTTAAAGAAAATTATCAAAAGGAGAAGATGGAAGCGTTGGGGCTACCCGCCTTTACCATTGTGCAAAACAACATTAGCTTTAATGACAAAGCTGGTGCAACACGTGGACTACACGCCGAACCTTGGAATAAGTTCATCAGCACTGCTAATGGCCGCGTGTTTGGTGTGTGGTGCGATGTGCGCCAAGGCCCAACCTTTGGCCGCACATTCTCTGTAGAAATTAATCCTGGCACAGCGGTGTTTGTACCCAAGGGCGTGGCAAATGGTTACCAGACACTGGACGATAATGTGGCATATACCTGCCTGGTTGACGCTCATTGGTCACCAGATGCGCGGTATACCTTTGTCAATCTCTTGACCCAGCGCTGGATATTGCGTGGCCACTCGGCAAAAACCAAGCGATCATCTTCTGACAAAGATGCTGCACACCCTCCTGCGCGACGTACAGCCAATGGAATTATAAGACGAAAGGAAGCTTGCATGACAGATCACACTCTACCCTCATCATTGGCGCCAACGGGCACTGGCTAAGGCAATGCAGCAGCAATACCCTAGTGCTCGAGCGGTTTCGGCATAATGAGCTCGACCTCTGTAACGCAGCAGCTATTGCAAACTTCGACTGGTCTGGCATTAAGACGATCATCAACACTGCCGCTTACACCAATGTTGACGGCGCAGAAACAGCCGAAGGTTGCACGGCAGCCTGGCGCATCAATGCCCAGGCGGTGGGACAGCTTGCTCGTATCTGCTCGAACGAGACATTACCTTGGTTCATGTGTCGAGCGATTATGTTTTTGATGGCGAGACAACACCACACACCGAAGATGAGCCGCTTGGCCCCTTGAGCGTCTATGGTGCATCCAAGGCAGTGGGCGATATTGCTGCCAGCACCACGCCGCGGCACTATATTATCCGCACCAGCTGGGTGATTGGCGATGGTAAAAACTTCGTGACAACAATGCTCGGCCTGGCTGCAAAAATATCACACCGACAGTGGTAGCAGACCAAATTGGCCGCCTGAGCTTCACGCCAGAGATTGCTCGGGCGATTGACCACTTGATAGAGAACAAAGCGCCATATGGCACCTACAATGTGACAAATAGTGGCCCGCTGGCAGCTGGGCAGACATCACGCGCGCAGATCTTTGCCTTGGCAGGGCGCGATGACTTACCAGTGACAGATACAACCACCGCCGAGTATTTCGCCAATAAGCCTGGCATTGCGCCGCGACCACTCAATAGTGACCCTCAGCCTTGATAAACTTCTATGCGACTGGCTTTCATCAGCCAAGACTGGCGCGAGGCACTACGTGAATATGTTACGCTAAACACTCATTAAAGTAGTCCTTGACTATTTGCTATAGGTTTAGTGTATCATCTCACTAACGTCAATAATTTTGTTTGACTTCGTGCATTATCTGAGACTGACTCTTTCGTACACTGTTATATATTCCCATTATCTTCGGTATTATGGTACTATTACTTTATCTGGTATGATAAGTATATAGTTAGAACATAAGGAGTTTTACGTATGAAAGGTATTATTTTGGCAGGTGGTTCGCTCGCGCCTGTGACGATTACTAAAAGCAATTAGCAAACAGCTGATGCCCATTTATGATAAGCCGATGATCTATTACCCTCTCACCACGCTGATGCAAAGCGAGGGATTCGCGACATTCTCATCATCACGACCCCAGCTGATCAAGCAGGCTTCCAGCGTTTGCTTGGTGATGGTGCACAGTGGGGTATCAATCTGCAATATGCCATTCAGCCCAGCCCCGATGGCTTGGCGCAGGCATTTATCATTGGTGAGGAATTTATTGGTAACGACAAGGTGGCGCTCGTCTTAGGTGACAATATCTTCCACGGCGCAGCGCTTGATGACTCGCTGCGCGCCTGTACCAACCCAGATGGCGGTGTGGTTTTTGCTTACAAAGTATCTCGACCCAGAGCGGTATGGCGTCGTAGCCTTTGACGATAACAATCATGCGGTGTCGATTGAAGAAAAAGCCCGCCCAACCCTAAGTCGAACTTCGCAGTGGTAGGACCTCATTTCTACGACAATGATGTGGTAGAAATTGCGAAGAATGTCCAGCCAAGCGACCGTGGCGAGTTAGAAAGTACCTCTGTAGAACGCTGAGTATCTGCGTCGCGGCAAACTGAAGGTCCAGACACTGAGACAACGGCGATGTATGGCTTGATACTGGGACAATTAGCGGCGGACCGATGCCGAGGACTTTGTACGTGTTGTACAAAATCGCACCGGCCAAGTCGTTGGCAGCCCCGAAAAGACTGCGCACATCAACGGTTGGATCACCGATGAGCAGCTTGCCGAACTTGCTGCACCGTTAAAAAAATCAGGCTACGGAAATTACCTCTCGGCGTAGTATAATAATACCAATATGAAAACGAATACCAAGACAGTGTGTGTGATCGTCCCAGCCTACAACGAAGCGACGGTCATCAAGGACGTGATCAAACAATCCAAACGAGTTCTCTGCTAGCCAAGGCAGCTGGCTATACGATCGATGTTTTGCTAGTAAATGATGGGTCGAAGGACGACACACTTACCCAAGCCAAAAAAGGCGGCGCCATTACGATCGATCATATCCTTAACTCTGGTGCGGGCGGCGCAACCTTAACTGGTCTATCGTATGCTCGACAGCATGGATATGACATTGCCGCCACGATGGATGCCGATGGCCAGCACGCGCCAGAGGATGTATTGGCAGGCATCACGCAGATCGATGAGCGCCAAGCTGATTTACTTATCGGTAGTCGTCTCATTGACAGCACCGGCATGTCCAAGACAAGTGCTCGGGTACAAAGGCTTGGTCTCATCACCAAACTCTTATTTGGCATTAATGTGACAGATTCACAGTCTGGCCTACGTATCTATTCGCGCCGCGCCATTGATGACCTCGATTGGAAGTCAACTGGTTTCGAATTTTGCTCGGAGATGATCTGGCGTGCCAAGCAAGCGGGGATGACAATTGGTGAATATCCAATCAAGGCAATTCTACACCGACTACTCCCAGTGCTAAAGGCCAAAAACAACTGGAATGCCATCAATATCGTCAAACGCTTATTCAAACAACGCTTAACGGAGCTCTTCGAATGAGATACTTTGCCCTTTGTCTTGCTCAATGTGCCAATTATTCTCTTGGCGCTCGTCAACATTATCACCCAATATAAATTACGCAAGATCACTATCACTCGTCTGCGCCACCAGGTGGTGATGTGGCTGGTGGTGATGGTGAGTGCTGCTGAGCTGCTTCCACTCGTATAATATTTCGATTGGTCACCCACCGTTTGATTCGTCGGAGTTGAGTTTGTTTGATATTGTCCAGACGACAGCGATCGTGTTACTCTTCTACATCGTCAACACACAGCGCCAGCGGATCGACCAAAACGAACGCCGCGTGCGCGACCTCCATCAAGAATTGTCAATTAAACTCTCGGCTCATGACAAAAAATAAATCACTCGATATCGTCATCCCCTACTGGGGTGAATTTGCCTTACTCAAAGAAGCGGTTGACTCTGTCTTGGCTCAGACGAGCGATGACTGGCACCTAACCATCCTCGACGACCACTACCCATCGACCGAAGCACGTGACTATTACACAAAACTCGCCGACCCACGCATCACCTATATCCGACACAAGAAAAACCTCGGCATTACCAATAACTTCAACTTTGCCGTCCAACACGTAACGGCACCGCACTGTATGATTGTGGGGTGTGATGATCGGCTCTTGCCAGAGTGCGTAGCAGTGGCACTGCAGACAATTGGTGAGGCAGATTTTTATCAGCCAGAGTGCAAGTGATTAATGATAAGGGACAGCTATATCTCCCATTGGTTGACCGCGTCAAGCGATTTTTGCAACCTCATAAATCAGGGCTTTACTCAGGCGAAAAACTTTGCAACGTCTCTGCAGTCATGGCGACTGGCTCTACTTCCATCGATCGTCTGGAAGACAGCGACGCTCAAGCGGCATTCCTTTGATGCGACGTATACTATACTAGAAGATCTTGTCTTGGTATTTGATTTTTATTCTTGACGGAGCAGTGCTTGCTTTTGACACAAAGGGAGACCTTCCAATACCGGCGCTTTGCCCAGTCGCTCTCAAGCAAAGAAAAGTCAAAAGACGGCGTGCGCTTTGCAGAAGAAAACGAGGTATATACTAGCTATGCTCAGCGCTTCGCATCGGTTGGCTGGCACAAAGCTGCTCGGGCAGCACGGCTCCATATTACATCGCGCATTCATCAGTTGTTGTCGTAGTTGATGAAATTTGAATATCTTCTAACCTCTATAAAAATAGAGGTTTTTGTGGTAAATTAGTATCTCTCTGCTTTTGCACTACTGCATGGTAAAACTTGAGAATGACATTTGTTAGCAGTAATTCACTTATTATTTTTCTCTATTAGCTAATCCCAGCCTCATCATAGACAAGATGATGGATGCAAAATTGGTTTTTATTCTTTGTAAAACACTCTGGTTAAATGTTATTGCGGATTTTAAAAGAGCGTGCGTCTTGAATAATATAAAGATGTGACAAGAGTGTGAAAAGATTGAACCTTTCTATATCAAGAAATATTACTCCTTTGTGCTACACGAAAAACCGGCTCAGTTTCCTCGAGCCGGTTTGTTTCGTTATGTACTCTACCTCACGTTTGCTTCAGTCGTTTCGGTTTTTTCTTTATCAACCTCAGCAAATTTGCGCTCCACTGCCATGATGTATAGCTGCATAAAGATTGGGCGAGGTAAGACATCATACAGATACCACACCAGTGTTTTCTTAGCATGCGGAAGCTCGGTGTTTTTCCACGGAGTGAGTGCAAAGTACTTTTGCCACAGCAGCCGGTTGGGGGTGCTTGTTGCCAACTTCCCACGGTTTACCCGAATGCCATAGAGCGAGTGAATAATCTTGGGGCTATAGTAGTTAGTCATAATCTCGTCGTAGCTATAAAAATACGGCTGCTTAAGATTATTGATGCGCAGCAGATCTTGCGGCCGATAAGCATAAAAACGCACTAGAGAAATTATAGGCGATATCGAGCGTCTTGATCTGCCCACGGAACATAACATTACAGAGGTCTTGATCGGCAATGACGTAGTCACTTTTCTTCGACAGATGCTCGACAACTTGGCTCGAAACATCATCTTTGAGCCATTTTTGTGATTGATGAGCATGATACCACAGTTGTAGTAGCCATCGGTAGGCTGGAGGCCAATCGTTGCTTTGTGCTGATTGGTGAGAGTGTCGTAGGCCAGTGCCATGATATTTTTCTCAAAATCAAGCTCCAGCAAGCCATCAAGGGAGCTGGTAATGATCGTGTGTGTGGGTTGAGGTAGAGCACACGATCGGTCTTGATTTCCAAGATCGGCCAGTGCTAGCATCTTGAGCCACGTCACATACACACCATGCCACGGCTTGACGCCTAGCTTCTGCAATTTCTTGTGATATGCGTTGGGGTTGATGAATGTCAAATAGGCGTTGGGGTATTTTTTTCAACCAATTTCTTGAGGCGATCTTTGCTTTGCTTGCTCAGCTTATACCCACAATATATATGAATCTCGTCGAGCGTCTTATTATTTTCAAGTAATGATGCGATCGAAATCGCACTGACAACTGCGTAGTTGTCGTCACTTTGATACAAGACGTTTAAGATTTTCTTTTTTACTCTGGGCATGGCCTGCCTCTCTCCTTTATTCCACTCGCTGCTATGTTTTTACATGGTTTTCCAGTAATGGCTGATAGCTCTCACTGATGAATCCGGTGTTGTGCAGCTTCGACAAATTCATATCGCTATACATTGGTCGAGGCGCAAACGGAATCTTGTCTTTACTATACTCTTGTGTTGACACTTTTACAACCCTATCGCGATCGTGCCCTGCATATTCAAAGACATCTTCAGCAAGCTCTGCCCATGACTTGATCGGCCCGGAGTTAGATACGTGATACAAAACCATACTCGGCGCTTGGTGTTCAGCAAGTGCTTGGTGGCGCGCGCAATCTCCGACGCAAAGGTTGGCCGACCATATTGATCATCCACAACCTTGGGATTAATGCGCATATCAGCCAGGCGCTTCATCGTCCGTGGGAAGTTGTGCCCATCGCCAATCACCCAGGAGACACGCAGCACATAGTGGCGTGGCGCAAGGCTAACCAATAGATCCCCTGCTGCCTTAACGTCGCCATAGACCGACAGTGGGGAGAGCGACTCATCCTCACCGTGGTTTTTGTTCGTCCCATCAAAGACATAGTCGGATGAATAGTGCACTAGTGTAATATCGTGCTCCAGCGCTACCTTGACGAGGTTGCGTGGGCCAACGGCATTAACTGCCAGGGCTTTGGTGCGGCCCTCACGCGTTTTCGGATCCATCGGCATTAACGAATGCCGCCGCGTTGATAATGACATCCACACCCGACCAATCATACCCAAGCACCTGCTCTTCATCAGCAATGTCGAGCTGCTGGTGACCCAGCGCCGTAGCCTTTGGATATATCTCCTGGAGCGCCCGCCCCACTTGGCCATTACAACCCAATATTACAATCCCCTTGCTCATATACCCTCCTTTGTTTCCGCTATTATAGCACAGTTAGCGTAAGCTTTTTGAAATATCTGAAATCGCATGGTCGATATGGAATAAAAAACGCACTAATAACCCGTCCTAACACTGTTAAAACTTGTATAGCCTCTCTCAATCCCCACCCCCTTGGGATATCATTGCGATCAATTTTGCCACACAGCAAATTAGAAGGATCTAAATTCCACGGTGTCTCCCAATATTAGATTTTCTCCACACCTCATCTCGATGGTATGAAATTGGTCAACATGATTAGTTTTTGGCTCTAAGGCAAGGGATTGAGTGTATCGGAGGTGCTGACTCTTGTAGTGCTCTATCGGAGGAGCGTGAAGTGTGAGGATTTTTGAGATCAAGTGGGGATAAGTAAAAACAAAAGTTTAGTGTTTCTCATAAGAACAACCAATGGTTCTATCCTAGCGCGGCACACGAACTATCCGCCCACACTACGCGGCCATACAGCGCAGTTGCCGGCGGTAGACCACTGAGAGCAGCACCGCTTGGATAATACCCGCCACCATAAAGCACAGCACACTGCCCAACATTGCATAGTGCTGCACCACGCCGTACGATACTACGGTGAGCACGATATTACTCAGCAAAAGTATATAAAACTGCCCCGTAAACTCGCGCAGCACAGTGAGGATATTGATATATATCGATACCAGTGCATTGGTCACCGCCCCTACCACCATGATGAGCAGCTCGGTGCGATAATCAGTGATGCGCGCATTGAATATGAGCGTGAGAAGCGGCGCCCCAACCAGCCACGCCGCAATCAGTGTCAGTGCACTAATCCCCAAGACGATGAGAATAATCTTGCTCACCAGAGCATGGAACTCGAGGCGCTTCTGCTGGTGATAGAGCTCCGACAGCTGCACGATATTGGGCTGAATAATGAAGGTAATGAAGAGTGAGAGCAAGGTGATGGGCATAGCCATAATACCAAAATACGCGATCTCGTGCGTATGGAATTTGTCAAGAAAATAGCGCGGAATATTAAGCGAAAACATCGTCAAAAATGTGGTAAGGAACACTGGTGCGCAGCGCCGCATGATCTTACCAACATGGCACAGCTTAGACACGAGATGGTCGATATGGGGCTGGATAGATTCGTACCGCTGCACCTGTTGCCAATCATTTCAACACAAACATAAGAGCATTGACCACTACAATTGCCACCACCCCACAGCACACTATGCATGCAAGCATATCGACGAGCAAAAATGCCACCAAAGCCCCCTACCGCCTTGATCGTAAGCGAATAGCCAACGACGTAGAGCCTGTGGTGGATTTGCAGCACGCATCATAGAGCGCATCGGCTACTGCCTCCAGCGCCTTGAAGAGTACGAGCGCGATAATGATGCTCGACTTAACGGCATCGTGATTGATTGGCCCACACAAAAACAGCACTGCGCCCACCATCATCACGATCGACGTCACGAGTTTCGACGGCAAGGTAGCTGCTGCTGCTAAACTCTTTGCGTACATCCGACACCTGATAAGTACGCCCACCCTACCAATCGCCCAAAACACCACCGAGGAGCGACAACGCAAAGGGACCCCGAGTCAACAATGCCATTCAGCCGCGTAATAAGCAGCAGGGGCGCTGGCGAGATGGCAGCTTGCAAAAAGAGCCGATGGAGTTCGAGATATAATTTTTAGATTGCATAATCTTATTTAGTATACCACTGGTTGATTATTTCCTGCGATTTGAACCATAATTTGCTCTGTTGTGATTTGTGCTCTATAATCAGGCGTGTTATGAAGAAATATTGGGCATCATTCGAATCATTTATTGCACGGCCAGAGCGGGTCTTTTCTCTCGTTGTGTTTGCTATTTGGCATGTTGTCGGCGTTTTTGTGCCGCAGCTGTCGGTGAGTGATGAGAATATGCACTACGCGGGCCTATGCGCTGGCAGATGGCGCTTAGAGTCAAGCGCTGCACCCTGCCAGCGGATGTTAATGGCCGGGCATCATCGGTGTATCGCATGGCAATATCAGCGCTGATTATTCGCACCCATCAACCGCTCGAGATCTCAAGACAACAAGCAAGTGCAACAGCGCTGTGGGCCTCGCACCCCGTATGCATGCGCCGCAAACGGCGAGCATTTTCATCCCTGCTAATCTCTTCAACGGGTCGACAGGACTGACGATCCTCTTTGGGCGGATTGCCAACTTGCTGTTCTATGCGCTCAGTGTGTTTTCATTATCAAGTGGGTGCGGATTGGTAGAGTAGGGTCTTTGCAGTAATGGGGCTGTTACCACTAATGGTTCGTCTCGCCGCCTCACTCTCGAGCGATGTCGCGACGATGAGCATATTCCTCATTACCGCCCTGACACTCAATCTCTCACCCAGAAACGCACCGATCCGCCGCCGGCAAATTTGCACGCAGCCTCTTGGCTATAGCGGCACTACTAGCACTGACCAAGGCAGTTAATGGCCTGCTGCTCTTCCCACTGCTGTTTTGCCAGGGGCGACTCTTCATCCCAAACACAAGCTGCCGAAGCTACCATCACTTTTCAAGAGCTCCCTTCAGCCTGCATAGAGTGGAGGGCACTGATCGCGGGCGCGCTGGCATTGTGTCGCTTGCGGCACTACTCTCGTCTGGCTAGATCTGTGATGGTGCGCTCTCCTTTCATCTGGCGCCGGTCAGACAATCCCACTGCATCGCATAATCCGCTTAGAGTTTATCCGCATCCTCTGCTAATACCTACATCAATCCCAAACATCAGCTACACCGACATCGTGGTGCGTGGGGAGTGAGGCGACTTCTCGAAAGCTTCAAATATCATCTACCGCTCTTTGTTTTGATCCCGCTCTTTTTGCTGGTATTTCGCTTGCATTCATCAAGCGCGATAAGGCTGAGGGGCAGCAGCACTCGCACCAGCTGCTGCTCGCCTGGCCGCGCAGCCAGCCTCACCACTATGTACCGCTTCAGTGCGGCGGTTTCACGCAATGTACACCGCCTGGGCGCTGCTGCCAATTCGCTTTGGTGCTGGGTGCATACTACGCCGATGGAGTGCAGCGCTACTGCGCAACGCTGCTGGTGCTGCTCATCCGCATGTGTGTGGCTTAATGCCTGCAAATGTATTTGGTTTTAACATTTCCACTTCGGCTAAGATGTTTCACACCCTTATATTCTTCTTTGGCTGTTGCGGCAATTTTGCTGTACTACACCTTTGGCACGTAATGGGCCTATCACATTTCCAGTGCCACCGGTAACGTAAGAGAAAATACTCTCTCTCCTCAAAAGCTCCTTTGTTTTTCTGCTTGCCCAGCCTAACGCACTTCATCTGCATACCAAATCTCTATGTGATAGCTTTCTTTTGGCGTAATTCCTCCACTCCATTGTTTCATCTGATTTGTCGTCATCTAACGAGTTTTAGCACTGAATACTGGGAGATTGGTTCTATGGAGAGTCAATAGCCCTCTATCGTATCTTGAGGAATCACACAAAATATGATTCTATAAAAAGTTTTAAAATCCTTCTTTTACCTTCCCTTTCATTACGCTTATGCTATAGTGACATAGAACACTAATAGCACAAGCATTATAAGTATTACGTACTTTCTATCCAAAAAACGTCTCACACTCATCACTAGTATCGGCATTGCGCTCGTCGCCGCAGGCGTTATGGCGCTTATTCGCAACGCGCCCTGCCCCGCTGCCTGCCCCTGTCGGATGAGCCAACACCAACCCAACAACAAACGCAGCACCAAGACCGATGCCGCCACGAAGAATCATTTTTTGAATAATAACACAAACCACGATGCGAACACTACCAAAAGACACCTCGCAGCACACCACGGAAACAGCCCGCGCGCCAGTCCCGGCTTCGGCCAAGCACATCGAAGCTCTCTGCCGAGCAGTCGGGCGAGACGGTCGTCGTCACCACCAAGCTAAAGAGAGCAGGGTTTTCCTCTCCTGAATCGGTGTGTGCTGACGGTCACCAGTAGCGGGCGGCGCTCGAGCAACACGCTGCCATCATCTACCAACCAGAATACTCCACCTGCGCAGGCTTCTCATTGCCAGCTCAGTCACTCTAAATTTGCGTGGCATATCTCTCTCGCTGTCACGCCGCTTGGTGTGAGGCACTAGCAAAGACGATCGATACGGAGATTCGCTAGATGATGGCTCCGGTCATGCCTCCATTACCACTCCTTCTTGGCACGCTGGCGGGTATGTTGTTGGCAGGTGTGTTGACGTGCGTGGTGTTGTGCGCTGCAGCTGCCCTCCCGCCCAGCCAGCGTAACGGCAGCCGATTGGCGAGCGGGCAATATCGTTGATGATTTGCTCTTTACCAATGGTGACGATATGTCGGTGGCGGATATTCGGGCGTTTCTCAATATTGCCTTAACCCACAGTGGAACGACATATGGTCGGCGGCCTGCTGCCGAACACGGCCGGCGCGATATCAGCCGAGCACGGTATGCTGCCGCTCGCGGTTGGCATGAGCCTGTATGTCTCTGCCTCAGGACTATTACGAGGGTGCCCAAATATACACCCGAGACGATTACATCCCCTGCACCAGCAACGTTTGGTGGAGCAGAGTCCCTGCTGGAGCGGTCGGTGCTGCGCAGATGATCTGATGCCGCCAAGCAGACAATCCGTCTATCT
>BNJV01002932.1_pt1 | contig 91475 bp, 171 predicted proteins | sample 8540591 | NCBI WGS metagenome assembly BNJV01 (sample SAMD00202457, study PRJDB9452) | human saliva metagenome | host: Homo sapiens | reverse complement strand
ATGCGAGATCTTCATCGTCGAGGGTGATTCCGCAGGTGGGTCGGCGAAGCAAGCGCGACGCAAATACCAGGCAATTCTGCCTTTGCGCGGCCAAGATTCACGAACGTCGACGAGCCGGTCTCCACCGTGCGCTGTCGACGACACCATTTCAAGCCTCATCACCGCCATCGGCACCAATATCGGCGAAGACTACGATGGCGAAGGCCCGGTATCATCGCATCATCATCCGCTGACCGACGCCGACGTCGATGGCGCCCATATTCGTTGCCTGTTATCACGTTCTTCTATCGGTATATGCCGAACCTCGTAACCGGCTATGGTATCGCTCAGCCGCCGTTGTATGAATACTGAAGAAGAATTCCGCCTCGGGAAAGATCTCAAATACATCTACAACGATGAGGCGAAAGACGAATTGGTCGCTAAAGCGAGAGTCCGACAAGTACGAGATGCAGCGATATAAAGGTCTTGGTGGAATGGATCACAACAGCTTTGGGAGACCACGATGGAACCTGAGACCCGTACCTTCTGCAGGTCGATATCGAAGACGCAGCCGCTGCTGAGCTTGCGGTAAGCGAGCTTATGGGAGGAACATTGAGCCTCGTAAGAATTCATTCAAAAACATGCCGCGACGTGCGGTTCCTGGATATCTAACGAGAGGTGCGAACGTGTCTGACGACATCCTGAACGAAGCGGATTCGGGCGGACCGGGTCCGTCTGTGGCCGAGCTCGGCAGCGAAATGCGCACGTCGTTCCTCGAATATTCGATGAGCGTCATCGTGTCCCGCGCTCCCCGACGTCGTGACGGGCTTGAAACCCGTGCATCGCCGCATTCTCTATGCAATGCATGACTCCGGCATTCTGCCTACGCGCCCGCATGCGGGGAATCGGCCCGGCCACGGTCCGGCGACGTCATCGGTAAATACCATCCTATGGCGATTTTGCGGTATACGACACCATGGTGCGACTCGCTCAAGACTTTTCCATGCGCGTTCCTCTGGTCGACGGGCATGGAAACTTCAGATCGATCGACGGCGACAGCGCCCGCGGCCATGCGCTACACCGAAGCTCGCCTGGCCAAACCGGCGATGGAGCTTCTACGCGACCTCGATGAGAAACAGTCGATTTGGCAGCAATTTGACGAGGTCTGCAAGAACCTGTCGTGCTTCCTGCCCGTTTCCGGGCTCTTTCCTGGTCAATGGGTCGAACGGCACGTGCGGTCGAGGCGTAACCGAATATTCCGCCTCCATAACCTCGGCAGGGCGATCGATGCCACCTGCCTGATGCTCGACAATCGGCAGCGACGGTCGACGGCTCATGCCAGTCATTCCTGATTTCCCGACGACGGCCTGGTCATGGGACGCAAAGACATCAGGATGCGTATGAGACCGGTCGCGGCAGCTTGACGGTTCGTTCGCGCCATAAGATCATCAGTAAGACAGGCAAGAAGAGCATCGTCATCACCGAGATTCCGTATCCGTTCAACCGCACAGACCTGATGGAAAGAGATCGGAGAGCTCGATACGCGACAAGAAAGCTTCCAATTTCGAACGTCCATGACAGCGCCGACCGCAACAGCCCGGTCGACATCATCATCGATTGAAGTCGAATGCTATTCCCCAGGTCGTGTAACAAGCTCTATAGCATACCCAGCTTCAGGTCGGGTTCGGCGTCATCAATCTCGCCTTGGTCGACGGTGCCCCGCACGCTTTCTCTCCGTGAATGCTTCGGCATTACATCCTGCATCAGGAAGATGTCATCGTACGCCAGGACGCGTTTCGATCTTCGGCAAGGCCGAAAGGCGTGCACATATCTTAGAAGGCCTGCTCATTGCCCTTGATAACATCGATGAAGTCATCAGATCGTCCGCGGTTCCCCAGACCGACCGCCGAAAACATCCGAGCGTTTGCAGGAACGCTTCAACCTTTCCGGGCGCAGACTGCGCGGCGATCCCTCCGGATGCGTCGCCGCCTGACCGGGCTGGAGACATATAAGCTCGAACGAGCTGGCGGAACTCAAAGAAGATCGCGTATTACAAACGCATCCTTTCGACGAAAGCCTCGTGCGCGGTGATCAAGGAAAGGATTGCTCGAGATCAAAAAGGCGCTTCAATACGCCGCCGTACGACGCTCTGCGGCGAAGCCGAGGACATCGACGTCGAGGATCTGATCGCCGATGAAGAGGTTGCCGTGACGGTGACCAGGCCGGCTACGTCCAACACACATTCCTGTATCCGCCTATCGCCAGCAGAAGCGCGGCGGCAAAGACATGCGAGGGAGTGAATCTTAAAAACGACTTCGTGGAGCATCTTTTCGTCGCATCGACTCATAGCGCATTGTTCTTCTCGACGGCCGGCAAGGTCTATCGCCTGAAGGTCTGAAATTCCCGAGGCGAGCCGTCATGCACATAACTTTGACCATCGTGAATCTGCGCCGCTCGTCAAAGGCGGTCCATCGCCGCGGTCATCGCGACGAAGGACTTCCACGAACGAATACCTGATATTCGGCACGGAACGGGCATGGTGAAAGACATCCGCGGACACCGCGCCGAGACAGGCTGATCGCCATCAACAGCAGAAGATGATCCAGCTGATCGCTGTTCGCCGCGTGAAATCAGGCGAAGACATCCATCATGGTTTTCGAGCGCCGGGAAGGGCGATTAAATGGAACGAGGAGAGGTCCGCTCCATGGGACGCACCATGGGCGTGCGCGGCATGACAGTTCCGGCGAATACGAAGGTCCTCGGTCTTGAGATCGCCGTGCGACACCGATCTGCTTGTCATCTGAAGAACGGGTGCGGCAGGCGCACGCCCGTCTCGATACCCGTCCCATCGTGGCGGACGGGGCGTCTTCACTATCGTGATGACGGCCAAGAAGAACAGCTTTCCGCGATGAAGGTCGTCGCCGAAAGCGACGAGCTCATGATCATTTCCGAGCAGCATCATCGTCACCGTGCAGAAGGCGGCCGATGTCAGCGAACTCCGGACGTGCCACGCAAGGCGTGCGCGTCATGAATGTCGCGAACTTTCTGGGGACAAGGTGACTGCGGTCGCGTTCCACCGAAGATGACTAGGATTTCGGCGGCGAGCATTTCGATAACCCAGACAGACGGGCACCACATCGGATCGAACGAAACGACCCCTCAGAATCGATTCTGAGGGGTCGTTTCTCACCTGATCGACCGAAGTTGACAAAAGCAAGCAAGGCCTTCTATGCCGTGTAGATGAAGCAGGGAATATCGGTGGATTCGCGGGGAGTCCGGGGAGATGCTGTTCCCACGAACGCAACGCCGACGATCACGCAGGGTCTTTAAGCGGGAGGAAGCGGGTCAAGTTGCCTCCCGTATCGAGGTCGGTTATGGGTTTCATCGTAATGAGCGACCATAGGGACGACGATCATATCCGATCTTCAGGGGCCACGACGAAGAATGGCTGGACGCGCGAATCATCGAGCGCGAAGGACTGATAGGAGACATGACGGTGCTTCTCCGTGCGCCACGCGGCATGCGAAACGCTTCTCATGATCATTTCCGATCCTGGCTGTTTTTCGTCATGCGGGAAATGCGACGCGCATGCGAAGCATAGGCATCCTTGATGAACGGGGTCAGGTCGACTTCTTTCGGAAACGCCGAATACGGCGACGCAAAACGAAGCGGAAGACGTGGATCGGGGCGATCGATGCTGCGGACGTATGCTCGATGCGATTCTTTTAGAAGCGATGAGAGCTTCTTGACGACCAACCTGTGATTTTGATGATGCGCATCTCGTCGAGGAATCGCTGCGCGAGCACTGTTATGGCCTTGCTGCGCGCTTCCTGCTTGAGTCCGCTATGCTGTGTTCATGCCGCGCCTTTCCATCGTTTATTCCGAGATCCATGGTATGTCGTTTTCCGCATCGAGGTTTGTCCGAACATAGTATTTCTCTTGCGTTAACGACGAGCCGGATAGCCGTGCGTTCGAGGGGTTTCGCTCCTATTTCTGGAGCCAGGCACGAACAACTGTCGATGGCTTCGCGACGATCCATCTCGCCGATCCCGGCTTTAGCGTCTTTTTCTATAAAATACCTGTTCAAATACTGTAAACAGGAGGATACCGATGATATATATGAATGAGATATGGCGTCGAAATCGCTCTGTGATTTCTCGTTGACTTACGGTGTAGAAGTTATTGCTAAAGATAACTTCGCTGCATCGATGTGCCGTTACCTCAGCTGGATAGAGGAATACGACTACGAATCAGAACGTCGAGGTTCGAATCCCCGGCGCACCATTTTCTTGCAGAACCGAAGGCGCAGCGGCGCCTTTTTATGGATGCGTTCGAAGGATGACATTGAAGGTTCGAAATCTAATTTTCATTCATGACCTTCACCTTCGCTTCGTGCGTGGAGCGCAGGTCGTGCGCATGAAGAACCATATTCTGTTATCCGCCATGCTCGGCATGCCGTATACGATTCGACGGGCGAAGCGAGAATCGTATCCGATCTCGCCATTTCAACAGGCGGGTGTTCCTCGTATCGTCAAACGCATTCAAGGGCCTGGTCGAACGCCGTTCGCGATCAGTTAGCGCAAGTATGTCGAAGATTACACCGACGACAAGGTGGTCTTGAATACCGGGGCGTTCAACATCCGGGCCAGCTATCTTCAGCCGCGAGATCGTATAGCTCGCGATCTCTTTCGATAAACGGATCGTCGATACGCGGGAGAAACGCGAAAATCGTTCGCGTAAACGACCTGAAAGATCTCGTAGCGGCTCTCAGCTGCGTTTGCTCGGCGCGCCGAGGCCGGCGTCCGCAGGATCTTGCGCGGCCTGCATCCCTTTGCTGGAAAAAGGCCGTTGTCGGTATCGGCGGGCTCTTCAATATAGATGCATCTCAGACCGGAATCATTGCCTGGAATTACATGGACCTGCCTCGACCGTGACCCTCTAGAGAGTCGCTGTCCGTCACGCATAAACGCCTCGAGGAGCTTCAGCTGCCGACGATCGCGGATACTCTCGAGCAGCTCGATCCCCGCCAACGCCGCCGCTCTTCCGCCATCTGGATGCCGAGCGGTCGGCCGAGGTCGTCGCCGAACTTGAGGACGAGTTCCAGGCGGAGGCCCCTCGAGGATCCCTGACGTAGCGAAAGTATCCGCCTGCCCGGACATATGGATCCTGACGGATGCGGCGGATATCGTCCGCGATCTCTCCTATGAAAAGGCCGAGCGCCTGCTGCTTCCGTCTTATGGGCGTCGACGACGCGGCGGAGATCCGCTCGCTTCGGGGGTGCTAAGGACGACACCGCGCGCGCCATGATGACGACGCGGTTCGTCGTCTCGATGTCTTCGAACGACGAGCGTAGATACCATTGAGGTCCTGCGCGGATTGGATGACAGACTTCCCGACGGTTCATTACGTGTACGTCCTTGAAGAGGACAGCGAAAAGCCGACAGGGCATTCGGTCTCTACGCACGCCTCGCCCCTCGCCCAGCCCCTCGACACGTCCTCGCGATATCATGTTCACCGACGTCATCACGGTAGATCCGGAACGAAGACGAAGACGAAGTGGCGGCTGATGCGAGGTACGATATGGCCGCGCTTCCCGTCGTCGATGAAAGCGGACATATGCTCGGCCTCGTCACCGCTGACGATGCCATCGGTCATCAGACAGCTCCAACGCGAAGAACGAGAGGCGAGAACACCTTCGGCAAGGTGGTGCTTGCCGTCGCCGCAGGCGTCATCCTCCCTGTTCCTTGTACACGCTGCTCGTGCTGCACCCGGCGGAGAGCGCTCGCGGTAAAGAAGGACGCATCCTACGACTTTGAAGTCGTTCAGGCTGCGACGTCAGGAGACGAGATCGCCCAACGGCTCATGACCGGCGTGGTCGGAGAGCACGACGCAGACGCAGCTCCGTCGCGTCGCCCTGCCTAACTTCGACGAAGCCGTTCGCCCCGCTTCTGCCAGCGCCATGGGGCCCGGCGTGGTTTCCGCCATGGCGGGAGCAACGATGCGTGGCGGCATATCCACCCATTCGACCGCGGGCGGCGCTGACTCGGCTACGCGACGCTGCGAGTCATCCCTGTCAACATGTGCGTGCTGCTCTTGGTCGTGCAGATGACGGCGGCGCGTATGGGCGCCGTGACGGGCAAAGGATTCGCCGCCCTTTATCCAGAGAGCGTTTCGGCATCTCGTTCATGGCTGCCCTTTGCGATGGCTGCGCTGCTTGTGGGCAACAGGTACGCGACGACTTTCCAGCGAGGAGTTCGCCGGCAGTGCTCGGGGGCAGAAACTCTTCGGCATGCCTCGATCGGGTGAGCGTGCCTTTTCTCCGCCGGCATCGTGGCGGATCCTCATCACGCGCGCGGGAAGCCATAAGAGCGATGGAAAAGAGTGTTCCTTGCAGGTCTCCTCGCGTCTTCATCACGCACAGTATCGCTGCGTTCCTTGCGGGGCCAGAATTGGGGAGACGTTGCCCGGGCGACCGTTACGCCTGCAGATTCCTGCAGACTATGCGTCATCTCCCTCGTCATCGCGATGATCGGCGCGACTATCGCGCCTGATGGATGTTCTTCACTCAGACGGCAGTACGTGGTCGATAAGGGGGTCACGGCTTCTCGGGACGATATGTTCGGGCAGGAAGGTCGGACGTCGCAGCGGGCGCGATCGTGGCGCCACCGTCGCGTGGTTCATTATCGCGACGACGGGCGCGGCTGCCTCCCCAAGGCATAAGCGTCGATTCGGCAGAAGCACGCAGCAAAGCGCCCTGGCTCCGTCTCGCGGGCCACCATGCGCGAGGTGCTCTTTCGCCGCCGGTCTGACGGCGGCAAGCCTCGCAGCCTGCGGCGCTGCTGACGTAACGTCGTATGTGCGTGCGAAGCGTTCGGCTGCGGGAAGCGGGCGTCGACTTCACGTGGCGTGAAGCACCGGTGTTCAAAAGGCATTCTTTTCATTCGTCATATTCCTTGTCCGCCGGAATCGTGCTCATTCCTCGCCATGCGAACCTGATGGGCATCATGGCTGACCGCGCAGTTCATCAACGGCGTCAGACTCCCCCGTCCTTTTGGTGTTCATATGCTCCTCCTTGCCGCCGACAAGCGCCTTATGGGCGCCCATGTAAGCGGTGTGTTGCGGAAAGATCGCGTAGCGGCGACGGTCATGCGATCGTCACGACTCTGACGGTGGTGCTGATCATGCAGGTTCTCGGGTTATGGGGCCGCGCGCCATATGTTTGCAGCGCTCAAGAAAGGCCGGTGCTGGCCTCGTCGTAGATCGATCGTCGCATCGATGATCGCGCGGATAGATATGCTTCGATGGACATGTTTTCACGTGAAACAACGTCGGCATCCTGATCTCCGTACCGGAGTTTTCGCTGTTCATAGAGTTCTGCATGCCTGAAACGCAAGGTACGGTACAATTTCATGCATGCCCGAAAAGGATTCATGCATGAAAGGGGATGCCATGATCGAGGAACTGCCCTCTATTCGAATTTCGAAGAAACGCACTCGCGTCGATCCGTCGTATTTCTCAAAATACGACGTGAAGCGCGGGTTGCGCAACGCAGACGGCACAGGCGTCATCGCCGGCGTGACGAATATCTCGAATGTTCATAGCTGCGTCGTATGCGATGGAGACAGGACTTCGATAGCCGTCTTTCGCTTTCGCGGCATGACATCCATGATCTCGTCGATCAGTGGTATCCGAAAGGCGCTTCGGCTTCGAGGAAGTCGCATACCTTCTGATGGGCGGAGAGCTTCGAGCCAAGAAGAGCTGGATGCGTTCCAAAGGAAGATCGACGACGCGCGCGACCCTGCCCGATGGATTCACGACAAGCTATATCCCGCATCCGCCGACACGCGACGTGATGAACTGCCCTCCCGCAGCGTTCTACAGCTGTACGCCTCGATGAGGACGCGGAGGATCGCTCGTACGCCCGCGAGATCGACACGGCGATCATGCTGCTGTCCTCGCTCGCCCCGCATCGCGGTTCTTGCCTATTGCGCGATGAGGGATAAATTCCTCGGCGAGTCTCTGTATATTCACCATTTCGTTCAGGGGAACGCACGGCGAAACCATCCTTTCCATGCTTCGCCCCGATCGTTCCTTTACCGAGGAAGAGGCGCGCGTTCTCGACATCATGCTGATGCTCCATGCCGAACATGGGGAGGCAACAACTCGACGTTCACGTGCCGCATGCTTACCAGCTCGGACACCGATCCGTATTCTGCATACTGGGCATTGGAAGCCTGAAGGGCGCGCGGTACGGCGGCGCGAATAAATCGCGTGCTCGCCATGACCGACGACATCGAAGACCACGTGGAGGACATTACCGACGAGGGACAGGTTTCGCCGATTACCTGCGTCGTATCCTACGCAAGGAGGCCTATAACCGTACCGGTCTTATCTACGGCATGGGGCATGCGGTCTATACGCTCTCCGATCCGCGCGCCGAGGTCTTGCATGAATACGCGAAAATATCTCGTCTCGGCACCGAGTATGAACGCAATTCCGCCTGCTTGAGCTCATCGAGCAGCTTACGCCCGATCTCATGCGCGAGAAGGGGCACGACGAAGCAGGTATGCGCGAACGTCGATCTGTACAGCGGATGCTGTACTCGGCTTTGGGAATCGCGACATGCTGACTCCCTATCTGCGTGCGCCCGCATGGCGGGATGGAGCGCCCACAGGTTCGGAAAGAGATCGTATCCGGCAAGCGCATTATGCGGCCTGCGTATACCGGGCATGCACGTCCGTATATTTCGATCGAAGACCGCGATTAGGAAACCCGGCATGGCGCAGACGGTCTTTTTCGGAAACCTGCATCCGGGTACGATATGGCAAAGCCCTTGCTGCTGAACGGCGCGCTCGATCAGGTACGTCCTTCGGGGATCCGCAGATTCTCGCGTCTTGCCGCCGAGACGCCTGGATGCATCTCGCTTTACGCTTTGGGGAGCCGGGGGAGGACACCCCCGATGCCATCGTGTCACGCGTGCAGGAAGATCTGATGCGCGCATGACGCACTATCCTCGAACAACGGCTATGCGTTCTTGCGCGAAGGCATCGCGCGCATTGCGTCAGGCGAGGTCTGTCCCATGATGCGGACGATATCGTCGTCACATCTGGCGCAACCGAGGCTTTGTTCGTGACGATGATGGGGCTCGAACCCGGGGGACGAGGTCGTCATTCCCGCGCCCGCCTTCATCTTCGTGATGAATCCATCGCGCGCGCCTCGCCGCGCGTGCCCTGTCCTGGTCGATACCGAGGCGGACCCTTTCAGCTGGCTATGAAAAGCTTGAGGCTGCCGTGACCAGGCGACCACACGGACCGTCTTGGCAAGCCCCAACGTAACCCGACCGGAAGCATCTTGGACGAGGAAAGCTCTGGATGCGGCGGCCTCGTCGCCCGTGAACATGGTGTATACATCATCTGCGACGACGTGTATAGAAAACTTATATACGAAGCTAGGGTAATGAAGGCTTCGCGTGCGTCATCCACGAGCTCAGGGATCGAGTCGTCGTTGTCGACAGCTTTTCGAAGCCGTATGCCATGACAGGCTGGAGGCTCGGATGGCTTTGCCGCTGCCGCGCCCATTGTCGCGAAGCTGTCGATGGTGCACCAGTTCCTGCCGTGTCGAGCGTGCCGTCCTTCATCCAACACGCTGCGCTCGAAGCGCTTTCCCTACGATACCGCGGCATTGCAGAGGCCTATCGCCGCCGCCGAGGCTCCGTCGTCGATGCGCTTCGGTACGATGGGCCTCGATCTTGTCGAGCCGCAAGGTGCATTCTATGCGTTTCCTCCATTCGCCCCCTCGGCCTTTACGTCCGAAGAGTTTGCAGAGGGCCATCGAAGAGGCCGGCGTCGCTCTCGTGCCTGGGTCTCTTTCGGCGGGGAAGGTCACGTACGCCTCTCGTACGCATGCGACGATGAGACCTGAACGAAGGCCTGGTCAGACTGGCTTCGTTCATGCGCGCGCTGAAGGCGCGTTCTTAAAGGAATGCGAACGAGGCGTTCGTAGACGCTCAATCCCGCTTCAAGGACGCGTTCGTCGAAATCGAAGGTGCTCGCACGCGGCGGGATGCCTGTTCCCGTGCCCAGCAGCAAGAAGACGCCGGGAAGGTGCTGCTGGTAATGAGAGAAAACTCCTCGGCGATGAGAAGCGGTTCGGGAATCGTTTCGAGCTCGGTATGGATTCCTTCGCCCGCGCGAAGAGCGCGGCGTCGTTGATGACCGGCGGATATCCTTCCGAAACATCGACGGTGCGGGTGCAACCCTCCGCATCGGCGACTCTTTCGAGCGATGTCCTTGATGGCGGCTTGCAGCGTCTGACGCTTCTCGCGGAAAACGTGCGCAGGCTTCCCTCGACGACGCTCGTGGCCGCGATGGCGTTTCGGACCGTGCCGCTCGTCATGGCCGGAACTTCAAGAGGCAGGGCTCGATCGCCCTTATCCATGCGTGACATTCATCCATGCACGAACATCGCCCCCTGCAACCAGCGCGTCGCGTCCTTCGGCCGCCTTAGCGATGTGGCTCGAGACCCCGTTCATGGTGACGGTTATTTCATTGCAGGCCGCCAGCAGCGCCGCCGCTTCGACTGGCGATGGCGCCTCGGCAAGTCGGGCCACAGATGGAATCCGAAGATCCTATCCACGCGATATCGTTCGAACACGCCCGACTTGCAGACGGCATCTCGCGCCGCCGGTGGTTTCCTCAGCCGGCTGGAACACGAGCAGCACATTGCGCACGATGCCTCGGGATCGCGGGCGATGCGATGGGCGAGCCGGAGAACCATCGCCATATGGGCCGTCGTGGCCGCATGCGTGCATGCGTCCGCGTGCGTCGAACGGAACGGCACGCCTGTTTCCTCGCGGACGGGCAAGGCGTCCATATCCGACCGGATCGCCGTGGTCGCATCGGGCCGAAGTCGAAGAATGCGCAGACGGTGCTTTGCAAGGTGAGAAGATCTCCGCGTCCGATCCGAGCGATTCGAGCTCGTGCGCACATAATCGATGGTCTGGGGCAGATCGAAGTCGAGTTCGGGGATGCGATGAAGATCGCGTCGGATGCGTGTGAGCGTATCGATCATAGGGGCCCTCGCGTGAGCGGCTTGTTTCGTCGGATTATATCCGCGACCCTCCGAAAAACGGGTCTTTTATGCGTCGACGTAAATTCTCTGCGCCAGACGCATCGGGCAGCGATACGTTGCTTCCTACGATAGAGGCGCGAACAAGAGGGCGCTCGGTCGAGCCGGCGGGCCACGACACCGAGCAAGGGCGCGTTCGCCGAACCGGCGGGCCAGGCGATGGCACGACGGTGGGACGTCGGGGGATACCGGACGGACTGTCTCGCGCGAGATCGCAGGGGTGCTATCTCGCCCAAGAGGGAAACGCCGTCGCGCATGGCCTCTTTCGATTTCCGGCAGGGCATCCTGCCCAGGAGGTTCATAAGGAGGACGTGCATGGAGAAGGTTCCGTTCATGAGCCGCGACGAGGCCGAGGCCATCGCCGCGCGCTATCCGACCCGTTCCATCTCTACGACGAAGCGGAAATCAGACGAAATATCGAGTCGCTCGTCAGGGCGTTCTCCTGGAACCCCGGTTTTCGCGAGTATTTCACGCTGAAGGCGACGCCGAATCCGTTCATCATCGAAATCCTTCAGGAATACGGCTGCGGATGCGATTGCTCGTCCCTACGCCGAACTTGTGCTCGCGGATGCCTGCGGTGCGCACGGTCCCGACATCATGTTCTCGTCGAACGAGACGCCGGAAGAGGATTTCAAACTGGCATCGCAGCTCGGCGCGACGATCAATCTGGACGACATCACGCATATCGACGTGCTCGAAAGCATCATCGGCCGCATCCCTCAAGACCATTTCGTGCCGATACAATCCCGGCGGCACGTTCGAAGTTGCGAACGGCATCATGGACAACCCGGGCGATGCGAAATACGCGCATGACGGATGACCAGCTCATAGAGGCTTTCCGTATATTGAAGGCGAAGGGGCCAAGAGTTCGGCGTCCATGCCTTCCTTTGCGAGCAATACCGTCACGAACGAGTACTATCCGAAGCTGGCGGGCATTCTGTTCGACGTCGCCGTGCGTGTCGCGCGCGAGGCCGACGCATATCGGCCATCAACCTCCGGCGGCATCGGTATTCCATATACCCCTGACCAGGAGCCGAACGATATCGAGGCGATCGGCGAGTGCGTCGGAAATTGAAGATATCCTGGTGCCGGCAGGCATGGGCGACGTCGCCCTCTTCACGGAACTCGGCCGTTTCGTGACGGGGCCGTATGGTTGCCTGATCACGCGGGCGATTCGAGAGAAGCACACGTACAAGGACCACATCGGCGTCGATGCCTGCGCGGCGAATCCATGCGTCCCGCCATCTACGGCGCCTACCACCTATAACCGTTCTGGGGAAGGAGGCCGCCGAGCGCGACCATACCTACGATATCGTAGGCGGGCTCTGCGAGAACAACGACAAATTCGCCGTCGATCGAGCTCTTCCACGCATCGACAGAGGGATCTCCTCGTCATCCACGACGCCGGCGCCCATGGGCATGCGATGGGGTACAACCTAACGGCCGCCTGCGATCCGCGGAGCTTCTCTTGAGGTCCGACGGCTCCGTCAGCTCATTCGCCGCGCCGAGACGACCCAGGATTATTTCGCGACCCTGGACTGCTTCGACGAGTTCAAGCGGCTCGCAGGGAAATAAGGCGTCCGCACGGGCGTTTTTAAGCCGAAGCATGCGCGAGGCATCGGTTTTCGCGCGAGAAAGGGAGACCGCTAGCGACATTCGAGGGCTTGAAGGCTCTATCGTGGCGCTGGTCACGCCGTTCGCGGAGGACGGTTCGATCGATTTCGATGCGCTCGGTCGTCTCGTCGATCTGCATCTCGGGGCAGGAACCGATGCTCTGCTCGTGCTAGGAACGACGGGCGAATCGTCGACCATGACCCATGAAGAGGACGACGCCGTCTGCGAGTTCGTCGTCAGGCGCGTTGCCGGACGCATGCCCGTCATCGCGGGGAGCGGCTCGAATTCGACCGAGACGATGAAGGAGAAGAGCCTGCGTCTGCAGGAGTTGGGCGCCGATGGGCTGCTTCTCATCACCCCTTATTACAACAAGACGAACGAGGAAGGGATGTATCGGCACTTCAAGACCGTGCTCGATGCGGTCGACATCCCGTGCGTCCTCTACAATGTGCCGGGCCGTACGGGCTGCTCCATCCCCGAGCCCGTCGTCGAGCGCCTGGCGCGCCATCCGAACGCCGTCGCCATCAAAGAGGCTTCGGGATCCATCGCGTATGCGAGCAGGATCGCGCGGCATTCGTCCGATGACTTCGTCATGTATTCGGGCAACGACGATATGGTGGTTCCTCTGCTCGCGCTCGGCGCCAGGCGTCATATCGGTGTGGGCGAACGTCGCGCCTGCGACCGTCCATGGCATGATGACGGATTGGATGGAGGGGCGCACGGATGCGGCGCGTCGCAACCCAGCTCGCATCGCTTGACCTGATCGATGCTCTGTTCTGCGAGGTCAATCCGATACCCGTGAAGGCCGCCTTGAAAAGATGGGGTATGGGCGGGCGATATACCGACAGCCGCTCGGCCGCAGCTCGCGAGACGGCGGATTCCCGACCGACCATGGCTATGAAGGAGGCTGGTCTCGTTGGCTAAGGTGCTTGTGGTGGGGAATGGGCGCATGGGCTCCATCGTTTGCGACATCGTGTGCGATGCACCCGATCTCGAGCTGGCGGGCGTCATAGGAAAGGATTCCGCGGGCCTGCTTTCCGATGGGTCGGTCGAGGCGGATGTCGTCGTCGACTTCTCGCATAGGGGCCGTGCTGCGGGCGTGGAAGCCTTCATCGCGCAAACCCGAGCGGCGCTGGTGTCGGGCACGACGGGATACGATGATGGCGATATGGCGCGACTTCAGGCGCTTTCCCACAAAGCGGCCGTCATTCACAGCGCCAATTATTCCATCGGCGTCGCCGCCCTGCGTCATCTCGCCTCGCATGCGGCGCGCCTGCTCGAAGGTTTCGATATCGAGATCGTGGAAACGCACCACAACAAGAAAGCCGACGCCCCAAGCGGCACGGCGAAGATGCTGCCTGCAGCCGTCGATCCCGAGGCCCGCGCCGATGGGTGTACGGGCGCGAAGGCATGACGGGCGCGCAAGCCGACCGAGATAGGCATCCATGCCGTCCGCGGAGGAACTGTTGCAGGAACGCACACCGTGCATTTCTTCGGGCAGGAAGAGGAGGTGTCGCTCACGCATCGCGCGTCGAGTCGCCGCACTTTCGCCGAAGGCGCGTCGAGGCGGCGCGAAGGATCGCCAGGCGTCCCGCCGGCATGTACACGTTCGACGATTTGCTGTTCGCGGACAAGGAAGGAATCCCGATGAACGCCGAAGACATCATTGCTTATATCGCCGCATCCGGAAAAGAAGACCCCGGTCAAGGTCTATCTCAAGATGAAGCGATGGACGCACGCTCGAACCGTGCGCCTATGCTGGCCGTGCCGGCGTGCGTGCATACGGAACGCCCGACGGCATGGTCGTCTTCGCCGACTGGTCGGATGCGAGCCGCATGCTTTCCGACCAAGCCTCGTCCATCGAACATTTCGACGTCGAATTCGATCGCCGCAATTCGGGCGTTCCTTTGCTCGACACCCGTAGCGTCAATGCGCGCATCGAACCCGGCGCCATCATTCGCGACCGTGTGGAGATCGGCGATAACGCCGTCATCAGGATGGGTGCCATCATCAATATCGGATCGGCGTCGGCGAAGGCACGATGATCGATATGGCTGCGTCCTCGGGGGCGCGCCATCGTCGGCAAACGCCGCCATATCGGCGCGCCGGCACCGTGCTTGCGGGCGTCGAAACCCGCAAGCGCCACGCCTGTTGTCATCGAAGACGACGTCGCGATCGGCGCGAACGCCGTCGTGCCTCAGGTTGCCGCGTGGGTGCCGGGTCTGCCGTCGCCGCCGGCGCGGTCGTCGTATCGGACGTGGCTCCCGGATCCGTCGTCGCCGGCATTCCTGCGAAGGTCATCAAGATGAAGGACGGGAAGACCGAATCCAAGACTGCGCTGGTGGATGCGTTGAGGACGCTATGGCGTCCATCGATGACAGGCGCCTTTCTTCATGAAGGAATGTCCATTCGAGTCCTTGTGGTATCCTGCTGGGAGCTTCGGAGGAATGGCCGAGCGGTTGAAGGCACTTGTCTTGAAAACAAGCAGGGCGAAAGCTCTCGTGGGTTCAAACCTACTTCCTCCGCCAGATGATCTCGCCCCGCCTTCGTGCGGGCTTTTTCCCAGAAGCGTGCAAGGAGCGCAAGGAACGCATGCGTCTGAGGGCCGTTCGCCCATGAAGAGCGCCTCGTTTTAGCGAGGCGCGGGCATCGATTCATAGAGATCGATGATCTCGGCGCGGCTGTGCGTGTCGCATTTGCGATAGATGTTGCGCAGGTGCGATTTCACCGTCGCTTCCGAGATGTAGAGCGTGTCTCGATATGTTTGAGGCCGTGCCCGTGACCCAAAGCTCGAAAACGTCGCGTTCGCGGCGTGAAAGCCCGTACGCGTCGGCGAAGCGGGCGATAGGGTCGGGCCTGTATGCCGTGCGGCTTCCTGAGGAATCGCGCGCGGTTGCTCAGAGGCCTCCCGCCGCCGTATTCTGGGGCGGTTCGTGCGGTCTTGGTCGCCCGAAACGACTTCAGAACTCCGTGCCTCGCGCCTTTTCCTATCGTCGCGCGTGCTCGGCGCGTCCGTCGCTCGTTTTTCGTCGACGGATTTCGTCGGATCGCCCGCATTCAGGCGCGTCGTTCGATGTCCCACCGCCTTCATCGACGTTGATGACGAACGTGCCGTCGCCGAATGCGAATCCGACGGCGATGATGATGAGCACGATGATGATGCCCGAAAACAAGGCGTCGACCATCGCTGCCGCGACGTTGTGCCCGAGCATCGTTTCGAGGACCCGGCGAGCCAGCCCACGGCGAAGACCGCATACGCTTGCACCGGAGTCGAGCGGGCGGCGATGCAGAGCACGGTCCATAGCACGACATCGGCCGTGATGTAGGTGAAGTACAAGAGCGACACGCTGATGTGCAGAACGCTGCCCAACACGAAGGCGAGCGCCGCGATGGCGATCATGAGCATCTTATAGAGCATCGAGGTGTTCATGGTCTTACGCACGATGCGGGCGCTTGCGATGAAGAACGCCGATCCGAGAAGCGGAATGAGGAGATAGATGGGATTGAGTGCATGCACGAACGTGTCCGACTCTTCAGTGGCAACGCCTAGGGCCCTGACGACGAAGAAGAAGACGATGGCGATGCCGAGCAGCGTTCGCGACGGCACGGCTTCCCGCACCGCTTCCACGGGGTCGTGCGATCCGTGGAAATCTCGATAATCTTAGTGCCGACCGCCCAGCCTCCATGACAAGCGTGCTCGGGGGCGGCAGGAGGATCCACGAAAACGAGGGGTATGGCGGTGATCGCGGCGCTTTGCTGCGAACGGCGGCAACGCCAGGATTCCGATCGATGCGGCGGCAGCGATAAGCAAGGCTATGCCTGCGCAGGTCACACCGCGCGGCATCATGCGGACGAACACGTCGAACCAGGACATGAGCACGAGGATAGTAAACGTTCCGGAAAGGACCGTCTCCTACCATGCCGATGGCCGGGCTTTCGGCGAAGCGCGGATACGAGTAGAGGAACGTGCCAACCGCGATCGCCGCAGCGCATGCGAGCGCGAAGGCTGCGGCCCGAGAACGGGGCCATGCGTCCAGCAGAGCGCGAGCGCGCAGAGGCAGGCGATCGCCCTGACAGCATCGAATACGTGGTGACTGCCGTGGTCGACAGGATGCTGAACGCTCCAGAAAACAGAGAGACCGTAGCCCAGCAGCTGATGAGGCCGAAACCCGTGCCGTAGGCGATATGCGATGCCGATAGCTCGATCTTTTCCTGCGTAGACATTCATCACCTCGTCTCCCGATGCGCATTATCGCATAGGCGCGACGCAGCGTTCTTTTACGTAGAGGTTCATGGAGCTAAAGCGATGAATTCTGCGTTTAGCCAGGTGGGCTGCTCTCATACCCGGCATTTTCAACCATAGGGGATGGTGCGCGCGCCGGTCTTCTTCGGCATAATCCTTCCTATCGGGCTTTGCGGCGGCCTGGACTGCGCCGCGGCCGAGGAGGGATGTTCGCCAGGGAACGATCGAACCGTCCGCGTATGGGCGGACGAAGGGAAGGATGCATCATGTCTGCTTTTCGGTGAGCCGTAGGATTTCCCGTCCGGCGCCGCCATCGCAAGCGCCGCCATCGCCGGAGGCGCTGCGCTCGCCGGGTGCGCGCCGAAGTCCGGACGGAGCCGCTGCCGAATCGAAGCCCGGCGCAGCTGCGGTGTCGACGGCTACCGTCGGATACGACGGCACCGGCGTGCTTCCTTGGCTCGGCGAGGCGCCGGTCATTTCCGACGCCGACATCGAGGAAGAGATCGACGCCGACGTGGTCGTCGTCGGCCTGGGGCGGCGCCGGCGTCGTTGCGGCCCGCGCCGCCGTCGAGGCGGGCGCGAAGCTCGTGTGCCTCGAGGCCTCTCCCGCATGAACAGCGTCGCATCCGGACATGGCCATCCTCGGCGGCCAGACCATATGGCGAAGTGGGGTCGCGGCGACGGATCCTCAAGACTTTCGACGTGGTGGATATGCATATGACCGAATGCAGCCATCACAGCAAATACGCCATCATCAGCGCTGGGCCGACGAGGTCGGCGAGACCTTCGACCGGTTCCATCAGCGCGAGCCAGAGCCTGTATATCACCGACGAGACCTGGTCGGAGGTTCCTGAGGAAAGCCAGAAGAACTACCCGTATCCGTACTTCTATCCGATGCTCGAAGAATACGACTACACCAAGGAATCCATGCCCTGCTACCCGACCTCCATCGGGTTCAGCAGCCTTGAAAAGGTCGCGTCCGACAACCTTCAGGTGGCTGTCGCGACGGCGGCGCGGACGCGCTACAACACCAACGGGCGTCGAGCTCATCAAGGACGATGCCGGCGCCATCGCAGGCATCTACGCCCAGGCGGCCGACTCCGTCAAACACATCAAGATCAATGCGAAAGGCGTCGTCATCGCGACGGGCGACCACCTGGCCAACGAAGAGATGATGAAGTTCTATGCGCCCCAGTGCGTCGAGAACGGCATTCAGATCCTCAGCCTGGATATGGATTCCAAGGCAGCTACACGAACGTGGGCGACGGTCACAAGATGGGCGTCTGGGCCGGTGCCGCGATCGAGCAGTGGCATGCCCCGATGATCCATCACATGGAGGCGGTGCCGGAGCCGACGGCCGCGGCGTCATAGGCAACAACGGCTACCTCTGGCTCAACCTCCACGGCGAGCGCTTCGCGAACGAAGATATCGCCGGCCAGCAGCTCGAGAACCAGGTCGAACTGCAGCCGCAGCGCAAGGCCTACCAGTTCTTCGACGCGTCGTGGCCTGAGCAGCCTCAGTTCTTCCCTGCCGCGCACGGCGTCGCCTGCATCTCATCGCGAAGACGCCCCTGCCGGACTACACCGCGTCCGGCCTGCGCATCAACGTGCGCACCGATGCCGATATCCAGAAGGCCGTCGACGAGGGGCGCTGCCTGAAGGCCGACACGCTCGACGAGCTGCTCTCGAAGATCGAGGGCATGGATACCGCCGCCGCCAAGGCCTCCATCGATCGCTACAACGAGCTGTGCAAAGGCCGGCGAAGATACCGACTTCGGCAAGAGCGCGAAGCGCCTCTTCGCGCTTGAGAACGGCCCCTTCTATGCGGCCGAATGCGGCTGCGCCCTGACGCTCGCCAACCTCGGCGGGCTGGAATCCGACGAGAACTGCCATGTGTATTCGACCGAGCGGGAGATCATTCCCGGCCTGTACGTTCGCGGCGCTCCCCAGGGCGGGCGCTTCAACGTCCAGTATCCGATTTCCCTCAAGGGGCCTGAGCGAGTCGATGTGCATGTTCTACGGGCGCGTCGCCGGCACGAATGCCGCGAAGCGCGCGTAACGCCGCGATCGAACGATTCTTGGCACGAATCGCGCGACGGCACCCCTTCTCTCAGGCCGCCGCACGAAGGATGTCGTGCAGGCGAAGCTTCTTCGCCGCATGACAATGGGCCGAAGGCGTGCCGCCTTCGGCCCATCGTGCGTTTTCAGGCGTTTCTGTGCACGTATAATGGCGGCATGGATTCGAACGAGCTTCATAACGCGATTCCTCCTCGGCAGACGAGCGCATCGAGAAGGACGAGTCGTTCATGCCGCGAGGCTTTACGCCGAAGCGCGTCGCGCCTTCGAAGAGGGAGAAGTGCCCATCGGTGCCGTGGTGGTATGCGGACGGCCGCGTTGTTGCACGTGCTTACAATCGCCGAGAAGCCGATCGCGATCCTTCGGGGCATGCGGAGTTTTTCCGCTATGCGCGCCGCCGCACAAGCCCTTGGTCGCTGGCGACTTTCGGGCTGCACCGTGTATGTGACGGTCGAGCCGTGCATCATGTGCGCAGGGCTCATGCATCAGGCGCGCATCGACCGATGCGTCTGGGGAGCACCGGATCCCAAGGCCGGAGCGCTCGGATCCCTGTATGCCATCCATGCCGATGAACGGCTCAACCATCGATTCGAATCGACCGGAGGCGTATGGGCGACGCAATGCGGAGCCTCATGCGGGACTTCTTCGCGTGCCGCCGCGATGCGTCCGACCAAGGAGATGCAGATGCCTAAGACCGTGCGCGTGTTCTCGCCCGCCAAAGTGAACCTTCATCTCGAGATAGGCCGACGTCGACCCGATGGATACCACGACGCGTATTCGATCATGTGCACGCCCTGACGCTTCACGATATCGTGACGATGTCCCTTGGGGACGCGCCCGAAGCATCGGGCCCTTGCGGTCGAGGCATCCGCTACGTGCCTAGGCGGAGTCGAGGCGCCTCGATGTCGCAACGGAAGACAATATCGCGACCAAAGCCGTGCGGGCCCTTGCGCGGGAGTTCGGCCGCGCGGCAGACGAGAAGCTGGTCATAGCCATAGAGAGCGCATTCCCTCACGCCGCCGGCCTTGGCGGCGGGTCGTCCAACGCAGCGGCCGCGCTTGTGGGCGCATGCACGCTCTGGGGCTTCCGTCGACCGATCGCGCGTCGAGCGGGTGGCCGCTTCTCTGGGGCCGATGTCCCGTTCTTCCTGCGCGGGGCTGCGTCGCGCTTTCAGGCAGGGGCGATGCCTTCGATCATGAGCTTGTCCCCTATGCGCCGCGGCCTTGTCGTCGTGCGCCCCGATGCAGGCGTTTCCACCGCGGAGGCGTATCGGGCATTCGACGAAGCCGCGGATGCCGGCATCGGGAAGGGAAACCGCCCGGTGACTGGTTTAGGTACGCAGACGAAAGCAGTGATGGATGATGCCTCGTCCAGCACGAGGGATGGTTCGGATTTTACGCCTGGGCGTCCAGGCGGCGTGATGTGACGAACGCAGCCGATGTCGCGTTGTTCAACAACCTCGCGCGCAGGCATCGAGCGGGTGCTTCCTGAGCTTTCCGAGATACGCTCGCGGCTCGCCGCCCAGCCAGGCGCGTCGGCATCTCCGCGACGGGCGCGCGCCGGAAGTCCTGCTTTCGCGAAGCGGATCGGCCACCTTCGCCATAGTCGACGATATCGCATCGGCGCTGGCCATCGTGTCTGCGGCGAAGCTCAGGGCTGGTGGGCGCGCAGCTGCGCCTGTTCGTCGACCGGCGTGCGCGTGATGCCCGAGGAACGCCTTCGAAATCTCGGCGCCCAGAAGCGGGCGTGGTAAGGGGAGCGGCGCGATCTCGTCTCATGTCGAATTCGCGATGCAAATCTGTATGCGTTGCGAAAAATATACGTGCAGATGGATATTTCTCCTTTCATCACCATGCATGCGTGCATAGAGTGCGCATTCTATAAAACGATGCCTCAGACGGGCGCAGGTGAAAGCCGCCGCGTCGCGAGGCTGCGTTTCCGAATCGAGGAATGCGCATGGACAACGTGGAACTGGTTACCGAGCTCCGTCACGAGCTGCACGCCCATCCCGAACCTCGAAACCGCGAGGGTCTGGACGCGCCGGCGCCTGATCGATTTCCCTGCATCGCCCATACGCGCAACCTGGAGATCATCGACGAGGGCAAAGGATATTTCTACGCAGCAGCATCTGCCACGGTTCGAGCGAGACCGTGGCCGTGCGTGCCGACTTCGATGCGCTGCCGATCGACGAAGGGATCCGGATGCCCGGTCGTCGCGCAACCCCGGCGTTTCGCACAAGTGCGGGCACGACGGGCATTCCGCGTCCTTGCCGGGCTTGCGCTCGAGGTCGACCAGAAGGGCGCCGACAAGAACGTCGTTTCTCATCTTCCAGGATGCCGAAGAGGTCGAGCGACGGCGCACGCGTGGCGTGCGAGGTCATCGAGCGCGAACGTGTCGACGAAGTGTATGCGTTTCATAACTGGTCTCGGATGGAGGCGGGGACCGTCAACGTGATCGACGGCCCCACGATGCCGGCATCCGCGGGCTCGTCATCGCGTTCCACGGCAAGACCTCGCATGCCGCCGAACCTGAGAACGGCATCAATCCGGCGTTCGCCATCGCGGTCGTGGATGCGAGTGCCGGGGTTGACGCGCCCGAGGACCATAAGGGATACGTCATGTGCGCGATCGTGCAGGTGGACGTCGGGTCGGCGAATTTCGGCGTGAACGCCGGCGAGGTCGCTTGCCTCATGACCCTGCGCGCCCAATACGAAGAGAGAGATCGATGGGCGCAAGCCGCGCTCGAATCCCTGGCGCGAGCATGCCGCCGAGGCGGGCATGACCGTCGAGTTCGAGCTGAGCGACGTCTTCCCGGCGACGATCAACGCGAAGCAGTGCGCCGATGCGGTGCGCGCCGCATCGGAAGCCGCAGGCGTTGCGTGGCATACCCTGCCCGACCCGTCGCCCGTGCGCGCATCCGAAGATTTCGGCTACTACCAGCAGAAGGCTCGGGATGCATGTTCTACATCGGCAACGGGTTCGACTATCCCGACGTGCATACGACCCCGCACGATTTCCCGACGCGAACATCGCCGTGGCGATGAGGTGTTCTCGCGGCTTGTCGGCGTGAAGCAGGAGGGGAAGGTGCGCCCGCGAGACGCCGTCGAGGAGATGGCGCCATCTGTGGCTTCGATTCGCCGATAGGCGGAGTTCGGTCGAAAGAATCGGGCGTTCGTCGGGTTTTTGAGCAAAAAGGCCCGAACTGCGGGAATGCGGTTCGGGCCTTTATGTTCTGGCGGAGAGATGGGGATTCGAACCCCAGATGCCCTTTTGGGGCATACTCACTTAGCAGAGCGAGCACCTTCGGCCTCTCGGTCATCTCTCCGTGAAAGATGTTTTCGAATGATACCTTGACCGTTCGATATAGCAAGGAAGCGCCGTCTCTCGCGGGATCGTCCGATACCGCTTTCAGAATCAAGATGCCTTTCCCCGAAGCATTGAAAATGCGCCGTTCCTTCGTTTGGCAGCAGATATAATATAAAGACTTGTTGTGGGTGACAGGCGTGATAGAGGCGCGGTCTTCATCAGTAGCTCCGCATCGCATGTCCGGAAAGACGCGGGGCGAAAGGGACGGACTGTCGAAGGGCGCAGCGGTTTCCGACGCTGCGAGCCTGGGACGCAGGACAATATCCTGCGGACTGCCGCCGATGCGGATGAGCTATCAGGGCCGGCGCGATGGGTGCCATTCCTCCTCACGGGCCGTGATTCGTCATGGCCTGCACCGCCAGGGTAGAAGGAGAAGGACATGCGAATTCGTCGAACGTTCTCGGGCGCTCGTCCGCCTCTAGTGGCTATCGTTCTTGCCCTCATCACGAAGGAGACGTACACGTCTCTATTCGTCGGCATCGTGGTCGGCGCCGCTTTGCTTGCGGGGTTCGATCCCGTCAACACCCTTACCTACATCATCTCCGGCACCGTGACCACGGCCGGCGGGGAAGAGGCGAACGTCGGCTTTGCGTCAACGCCATCGGAGATCCGGGGAATGCGGGAATCTTCCTGTTCCTGATCATGCTCGGCATCATGGTCGCGCTGATCAACAACGCCGGCGGCTCTGCCGCATTCGGCTCGTGGGCCGCGAAGCACGTCAAGAGCCGCATCGGCACCCAGCTTGCCACCTTCGCGCTGGGCGTCTTGCTCTTCGTGGACGACTACTTCAACTGCCTGACGCTCGGCGCGGTCATGCGTCCCGTGACCGACGGCGGGCGCGTCTCCCGCGCGAAGCTTTCATACATCATCGATGCGACTGCGGCTCCGATCTGCATGATCGCGCCGATTTCCTCATGGGCCGCCGCCGTGTCCGCCACGGCGCACGACCTCGATAGCGGCATCACGGGCATCCAGCTGTTCATCCAGGCCATTCCCACAACTTCTATTCGCTGCTCACCATCGTCTTCGTCATCGGCCTTTCGGTCATGGGCTTCGATTACGGCCCCATGGCGAAGAAGGAGCTCGAAGCGTATCGCACGGGCGATCTGGGCGGCCTGGGCAACGATGGGAGCATGGAGAACAAACGCTCGTCCCTCTGGGACATGATCGTTCCGTCATCGTTCTGATCGTCGGCTGCGTTATCGGCATGATGTACGTCGGCGGATTCTGGGATCCCGCCGCCGAAGGCTACGGCGATGTGTCCGCGCCTTCGCCAACACCACGGCGTCGGTCGGATTGCCGCTCGGCACGCTCTGCGCGCTCGTGATCACGTTCGCATACCCGCTTGCCCGCCGCGTCATCACATTCAAGAAGGCGACGGCCGCCATCTCCGACGGCTTCATCGCCATGGTTCCCGCTGCTGCTCATTCTGACGTTCGCGCTACGCTCAAGCTCGCGACCAACTCGCTGGGCGCAGATGTCTACGTTGCCGGCCTGATGGAGGGTGCGGCGGCCGGGCTTGCGTCCATGTTGCCCGCATCATCTTCCCTCGTCGCCGTGGGTCTTGCCTTCGCAACCGGCACGAGCTGGGGAACCTTCGGCATCCTCATCCCGATCGTGCTGCCGATCTTCCAGGGCGACCCGACGCTGCTGACCATCGGCATTTCCGCCTGCCTGGCGGGCGCGGTCTGCGGCGACCACTGCTCGCCCATCTCCGACACGACGGTCGCGGCGTCCGCCGGCGCGAACGTCTATCACATCGACCATGTTTTCCACGCAGCTTCCTTATGCGCTGACCGTCGCCGGCATCTCGTTCGCGACGTACGTGCTCGCCGGCTTCGTGCAGAACTGGATCATCGTGCCCCGGTCGGCATCGCGCTTACGATCGGCACGCTGTTCGTGCTGCGCGCCACCGTCGGAAAGGAATCGGCCGCGGCGTATCGCGAGCCCATGCCGGAGCTCGCATCGGAGTAACCGACCGTCTTGGAAAGGGGAACCCATGGGAGAAAGCGCCACGCCGCTCGTCGGCATCGTCATGGGCAGCGCATCGGATATGCCGGCGATGGAGCCGTGCATGAAGCAGCTCGATGAATTCGGCATCGCCTACGAGGTTAAAGTCGCGTCGGCCCATCGCAAGCCTCTCGAAGTGCATGCATGGGCGGAATCCGCCGAGGCCCGCGGCCTGCGCGTCATTATCGCGGCGGCGGGCAAGGCAGCTCACCTGGGCGGCGTCGTTGCCGCGTACGCCGCTGCCCGTCATCGCGATTCCTATGAAGACGTCCGACCTGGGCGGGCTTGACTCGCTGCTGTCCATGGTGCAGATGCCCTCGGGCGTTCCGGTAGCCTGCGTCGCCATCAACGGCGCGGAAGAACGCCGCCATCCTTGCCGTGCAGATGCTCGGCACGGGGGATGCTGGAGGCCCGTCGGAAGATCAAGGATTTCAAGCAGGGCATGGCGGAGGCTTAATCGCATGCCCAAGAAGCTTCTGCATGGAAACGAGGCGTTCGCCCATGCGGCGTTGGTGGCGGGGCATCCGTCATCGCCGGATATCCGGGCACGCCGTCGAGCGAGGTGATCGAGACCGTCGCCGCGCGCGTCGCTTCCGGCGGCGCTCACGACGTTCATGTCGAATGGTCGACGAACGAGAAGGCCGCGCTCGAGGTATTGGCCGGCGCGTCGTATGCCGGCGCCCCGCACGCTTTTCACCTGTAAGCAGGTGGGGCTGAACGTGGCGGCAGATCCCCTGATGAGCTTGGAATTACGTCGGCGTCGAGGGTGGTTGCGTGTTTGCGTCGCCGACGATCCGGGTCCCATCGTCGCAGACCGAACAGGATACGCGGCGGTTCGCGTCCTTCGCGAAGGTTCCCGTGTTCGATCCCTGAGAACATCGAACAAGGCATGGATATGATGGCGGCGGCTTTCGAGCTGTCCGAGGCCTATAGCACGCCGGTCATCGTACGGCCCACCACGCGGGTCTGCCATTCGTCTACGTATGTCGATGTGCCCGATGAAACGTATGGCCGCACGGCGCGGGGCTTCACCAAGGACGATAGCCGCTGGGTCATCTTCCCCGCGCGGTCGTATCGCGGCCACCTTGAGATCGTCGAGCGTCCGCGCGCACTGCCGAGGATTTCCGGATGCGCGCGGCCCGGCCGCTCTCAACCCCGTCGAACAGCACGGAGAGAGCGCACGCCTGGGCATCGTGCGGCGGCGTTTCGATCGCGCACACGCGCGGAAGCGCTTGCGATCCTGGCTGCGACGCACCTCGACGCCCTGCCCGCCTATCGGTTCATGCAGATCGGAACGCCGTATCCGTTCCCTGCCAACCTGGTCGACCCATTCGTGGACGGCCTTGACGAGATCATCGTCTTCGAAGAGCTCGACCATGTGATCGAAGACGAACTGTGCGCGCTCATGGGGCGTCGCGCGATGGACGGCGCGCCGTCGCCCGCGTGTGCGGCAAGCGCACGGGCGATACGCAGATGGCGGGCGAGAACCTCGTCGACAACGTGCTGTCCCAGCTTGAACGGATGCTCGGGTTCTCACCGGATGCCGCAGATGGTGTGGCCGCCGCGGCGGACGCGGCAATGGCGGCGGCGTCGGATCACGCCGGTACCGAGACCGCGGAGAAGCGCGATCTTCCCGACATCGAGGTCCCGGTCCGTCCTCCGGTCCCAGTGCGCAGGGTGCCCGCACCGCGGCGCCTTCTACGCGGCGAAGCGGGCGGCACGCCGCCGCAAGGTCGTCTTCTCGGGCGACATCGGCTGCTAGCACCTGGGAAACGCTGCCGCTGGACGCCATCGACACCCGCCCATGCATGGGCGCGGCATCACGATGGCTCAAGGCCTGAAGGTTGCAGGGAGCCCGATGCGAAGCAGATCGCCTTCATCGACCTCGACCTTCTTCGCATCGGGCATGACGGGCGTCGCGAACGCCGTGCACAACGCGCACGATATCGTGATCTGCGTTCTGGACAACCGTACGACCGCATGACGGGGGATCAGCCCCACCCAGGTACCGGCGATACGCTCATGGGCACGAAACCGATCCGCTTGATGTGGAGGTCGTGCTGTCCGCCCTCGGCGTCAGGATGATCGAGCATGCGAATCCGCACTGCCTGGATGAAAGCATCGACGCGGTGAAGCGCTCGCTCGATTTCGTTGGCCCTTCCGCGGTCATCTTCGAGGCGTCCTGCGTGAATCTGATTCGTCCGGCATCCGCCTGCATCGTCGATCAAGATGCGTGCACGAAGTGCCGACGCTGCATCACCGCCATAGGGTGCCCCGCGATCGGCTTCATGGACGGTCGCATCGCGATCGACGAAACCATCTGCATGGGCTGCGGCCAGTGCGTGCAGGTCTGCCCATACGGCGCTACGACGGTGCCTGACGGCATGCCGGTCGAGGTTCGGACGGGCAGGCGCACGCATGAGGAATATCGTTCTCACGGGCGTCGGCGGCCGGGGCACGGTGCTCGCCGCGAAGGTGCTCGCCCAAGCGGCCGAGGCTCGTGGATGGCAGGTGCGCACCGCCGAGACGATCGGCATGTCGCAGCGCGGCGGCAGCGTGGTGAGCCACGTGCGCGCATGGGGAATGCGGGCGAGACGGTTTCGTCTCCTTTAGTCGCGCGGGGCCAGGCCGATCTCGTCATCGCGTTCCGAACCGGGCGAGGCCGCTCGGGTGCCTGCGGTTCCTCTCCTCCTCCGGAACGCTCGTGACCGCATCGCGTGCGATTCAGCCCGTCACGGCCGCACTTGCCCAGAGCGGGTATTCGTCCGCATCCGCCCTCGCCGCCCTGCGCGAACGGTGTGATTCCCTTATTGTCGTGGACGAGGCGCTGCTGCTCGCCGATATCGGGAATCCGAAGGCGCTGAACGTCGTGCTGCTCGCGTCGGCCTGCGCCAAAGGTGTCTTGGGCCTGACGGCGGACGAGCTGAAAAGCGCGGTTGCCGCCTGCGTGAAACCCCGATTCAGGGACATGAATCTCGCCGCCGTCGACCGTGTCGTCTCTGCATCGGCGCTTGAGGCGATGCGCCGTTCGAAAGGATCTTCCCATGGACATGACCGCTGATCAGCTTTGCGCAGATCAAAACGCTGCTTTCCACCATCAAGGAGCGCTCTCCTTCTGGCGCACAGTTCGAGGGCATCGACCCGACGACGTCCAGAGCCAGGAGGATTTCGAGCGGCTGCCGTCTCCGAGAAGGCCGATCTGCGCGACGCCCATCCGCTCGGCATCCAGGGCGGTTCCCGATGCCGACGTCGTGCGCATCCACAGCTCATCGGGCACGACGGGCACGCCGATCGTCATTCCCCACACGAGGCAGCACGTGGACGACTGCGCCGACATGTTCGCCCGCTGCTATCGGATCGCCGGCGTCACGAATGAAGACCGCGCAGATAACCCCAGGTTATGGTCTGCGGACGGCCGGCATCGGCTTTCAATTCGGCTGCGAGCGCCCGCTTATGGCCATCCTGACCGGTCCGGGCAATACCGACAAGCAGCGTGCAGATGATGCAAGACCTGAGATCCACGGTCATTACCGCGACCAGCTCGCATGCGCTGCTGCTCGCCGAAGAGATCAACAAGCGCGGCCTGCGCGACAAAGATCCACCTGAAGCGCGTCACCAGTCGGATCCGAGCGCTGGGGCCAGAAGACCCGCGAACGCATCGAGCACGAGATGAGCATCACCATCTACGACATCTACAGGCCGACTGAGATCTACGGACCCGGCATCGGCATCAGCTGCGACGCGCATGCGGGCATGCACCTGTTCACCGACTACGTGTATGCAGAGATCGTCGATCCCAAGACGGGCGTTCCCTGTGCCCGACGGCGAGGTCGGGGAATTGGTGCTGACCACGATGCGCAAGCAGGGCGCCCGCTCATCCGTTATCGCACCCATGACTTGACGCGGTTCGTTCCCGGCGATCTGCCCGTGCGGGCGTGCCGAATTCCCGCGCATCGACACGCCTCGCCGGGCGCACCGACGACATGATCAAGGTGAAGGGCTGCAACATGTTCCCCGCCCAGATCGAGGAATGCCTGCACTCCGTCGACGGCGCGTCGTCCGAATACCAGGTGCTGATCGAGACCATATCCGGCCACGACATCCTGACGCTCATCTTCGAGACGGAGCTGAGGCGAAGCCAAGGAGCATTGCGAATCCGAGCTGGCGCCGTCTTCAAGGCGAAGATCGGATGCACGCCCGAGGCGAGGGGCGTTCCTCTGTGCGAGCTTCCGCGCTCGACCAAGAAGACGCGTCGGATCTTCTGACAGCCGCTACTAAAAAGGAATCCGCAGAGCGCGGATACCCCGCTATTCGTCGCGCAGGCCCGTTTCTCGCCAACCGCTGCCGCAACGCGGGGGAAACCGCCTCGCCTCGCGAGGTCCAGGTACATGCCGCGTAAGCGGCTATTGGCAACACGAATACCTAGCGGCGGTAGTCGAATCCGTCGAAGTAGCTGCGGAATTCCACCGTATGCGCGCTGCTCGCACATGAAGGCGTGCGCCGCCAGGAAGTACTCGTCGGTCATGCCGGCGGTAGTCCACGGCGATCTGCTCCGGCGCTCATCGCGGTAGGGCTCCAGGTTGTCACCAGCTGCGCTGGCGTTCAAGCGGCAAGACCAGATGGCGCCACACCGGCGAGGACTCGTTGCGCGTCCGGACGTCGTGCACGACGACCTCGAACATCTCTTCGAACATCGGGCGTATTTCTATCGCGGTAGACGTCGCCCTGCTCGCCGGTCAGATAGATGCGCCTCGTAGTTCTCGGCCTTGGCTGTCTTCAGGCTGCGGAAGGCCCCGTCGCTCATTTCGATGCGATCCTTCATGTAGCTGTGTTCCACGATGTCGACTGTGAGGTTATTGATGATCTCGGCATTCTGCACGCCGATCACGCCTCCGGAGAACATGTCGTCCGACTCGATGGAGCCGGTGTTGATCGCATCTTGGCGGTCTTTGCCTACATACGCGCGATCATGTCCGAGATGCGCACGACGCAGCCTTCGAGCGCGGAAGGGCGCAGCGTGCCGATGCTTTTCGGGGTCGGTGTAGCAGCGTTCCACCATGTACGTCGAAGGCGTCGAAGTCATGGATGGTTCCCTGACGGAAAACCTTCTGGCTGCTTTCGCCGTTATGGCAGATGACGCCGTCAGCGTCTGCAGGCTGACGTTGCGGCTGTACAGCGCGTCGAGGATGCGCACGCTGTGCACGTTGTGGTTGAACGCGCGACCCATGCTCTGCATGGACAGGTCGTTCAAGATGGCTTCGCCTGCATGGCCGAAGGGCGTATGGCCCAGGTCATGCCCGAGCGCGATGGCTTCGATCAGATCTTCGTTCAGCCCCAGCACGCGCCCGATCGAGCGGGCGGTACGCGCCACGAGCTGCACGTGCAGGCCACGGCGCGAGATATCGTCGTTGCGCACGAAGCTGAAGACCTGGGTCTTTCCTGCACAGCGGCTGTACGGCGCAAGGTTTATGATCTTGTCCACGTCGTGGACGAACGGCGGGCGATGCAGCCTCGGCGACGCATCGCGTTTCTGATCGCGCCTGATGGCGGCATCATCTAGGCAGCGATGCGGATTCATGATCCCGTGCGCTCGGTCGTGTTCTATACGGTTCTGCATGTCAGGGGAGAAGTTGCGGTATGCCATGGCGGCCTCCAAAGGTGCTCGGCGTGCGTGTCGTGTCTCATATCGGATTGCAACGGTTCCACTCCTTTCGAAAAGGGCGTTATGCGATGTCGCGTGCATGAGGGCGGGCTTGTCGGCGCGCGGACATACCGGATCGAACGTAGCTGATAGGGAAGGCGGAGGCATCATGCAGACCATTCTCGTGACCGGCGGCGCCGGATCTCATCGGCAGCATACCGCGTCGAGCTTTTGGATGCGGGGCTTCGAAGTCGTCGTGGTGGACGATCTCTCGAATTCGAGCCGAAGTCGCGATCGACCGCATCAGGAATATCGTCGCTGCCGACGAGCAGACGGGCACGGCGCCGGCCGGCGTCGGCGCGCTCCATTTCATCCGTGCGACGCTGCTCGACGCGCAGGCCATGCGCAGCGTCTTCGAGCGCTTCCCGATCGACGCGGTCATTCATTCCCGCCGGCTCATGGCCGTGGGCGAAAGCGTGTCCAAGCCGCTCGAGTATTACGGCAACAACCTGGGCGGCACGATGGAGCTGCTCCGTGCGATGAACGAGGCGGGCTGCCGGTCCATCGTGTTCTCCAGCTCCGCAACCGTGTACGGCGGCAATCCGTGCCGTACGAAGAGACCATGCCGAAAGGGTCTCCCAGCAGCCCGTACGGCTGGACGAAGTGGATGATCGAGCAAATGATCGCCGATCTTTGCGCCTCCGACGGCCGCTGGAGCGCCGTGCTGCTGCGCTATTTCAACCCCGTTGGCGCTCTATCCGTCCGCTCATCGGCGGGAGACCCCAAAGGCATCCCGAACAACCTCATGCCCTACATCACGCAGGTGGCGATCGGCAAGCGCGACGTGTTGCACGTCTTCGGCGACGATTATCCGACGCCCGACGGCACCTGCCAGCGCGATTACATCCACGTGGTCGACCTCGCGCAGGGCCATGTCGAAGCTTTGCGGTGGATGGAGGGCGCCACGGCATCGAGGCGTTCAACCTGGGCAGCGGCGAAGGCACCTCGCGCTTGAGCTCGTCCACGCGTTCTCACGCGCAGTGCAGCCACGATCTTCCTATGTGGTGGACGGTCGCCGCGACGGGGATCTTCCGGCGTTCTGGGCTCGATCCGGCCAAGGCGAAGCGTGAGATGGGTTGGAGACAAAGCTCGGCATCGACCGCACGTGCGAGGATTCCCTGGCGTTGGCAGTCGATGAACCCCGATGGCTTCGAAGGCTAGAACTTCTCATCGCGGCGGCCGCATCGAAGATGCCGATGACTTCCCGATCGCGCCTATTCCCCAGCATCGATCCGCATGGGCGACATCATCCATCCGCGCCGCGATACGTGGAAACGTGAAACGGGCCGCTCTTCTGCAGAGACGGCCCCGCGATGGTCTGAAGTGGTGCCCCAGGGCGGATTCAGAACCGCCGACACCCGCTTTGGAGAGGTGTCATCCCTGAGCTACTGGGGCGCGCAAGCCCATTCTATCAAAAGCTTTTCCCTGTTCGGCGTACGCGGCATGTGGATTCGACGTTCGATCATGCCCGCCTGCCCAGGGTGGTACCCTTGCATTTTCGCATCAACGACACTGTGCGTCCGAACGTCATTTCAACCCGTGCATGAGGGGTGCCATGATCGATCAGCAGAAAATCGAAGCCGCCACGCAGCTCGTCTGTGAGGGAATCGGGGAAGATCCCGACCGCGAGGCTTGGCAGAACGCCGGAGCGCGTCGCGCATGTATGCGGAGGTGTGGAGGGCTCGACCAGAGCGCCGAGAGCACCTGAGCACAACGTTCACGGTCGATAGCGACGAGGTCGTGCTGGAGCAGGATATCCCGTTCCATTCGCTGTGCGAGCATCACCTGCTTCCTTCTTCGGTCGCGCATATCGCCCTACCTTCCGAACGGCAGGGGTCGTCGGGCTCGAAAGCACGTACCGTGGAAGTGTACGCCCGTCGTCCTCAGCTGCAGGAGCGTCTGACCGCGCAGGGTCGCCGACGCCATCATGGCGTACACGGGCGCCCGCGGCTGATCGTCATGATCGAAGCCGAGCATATGTGCATCGTCTATGCGTGGCGTTTCAAAACCGGGCACCAAGACCGTCACGGTCGCCAAGCGAGGGAATATACCACCGATTCCTCCCTGGTGACCGAGTTCTTCGCCATGGTGCGCTAGGACGCAGGACGATTCTCATGTCGCGCGTGCAGACGCTGTTCGCGGAAAATGCCCGTCATTGCCGAGATTCGTGCGCATGCGATCTACCGTTTCAGATGGAGCGGCTGGCCGCGTGCAGGAACAGCGCGCCTTCTGCACGCATGGTCCCGATCATTTTGGCTTCCCGTTGCGCGCATCGCCTATATTCACGTGCTTGAACAGGGATTTCCTATCGCAAAGGACGTCGTTAATGCGGCAGCGTTTCTGCATGATATCGGCAAGGCGGACCAGTACGAGCACGGCACTCCGCATGAGAAGCAGGCGCCCGCTACGCGTGGGAGATTCTGAAGGCATCGATGCCTTCACCGCCGACGAAGGATGCCATCGTGACGGCCGTGCCGGAACATCGGCGCTTTTCCGGAGGATTCTTCCGAGTAGCGCATCCTCTATGTTGCCGACAAGGCATCGAGGGCTCTCTGCTTCGATTGCGCCGCGCGCGGAATGCTCTGGTCGGATACCGAGAAGAATCTCGAGGTCAAAATTTGAGGCTGTCGCAATGCGCTGAATAGAGGAGGTCTTATGGATGCCATCGTCGTATCCGATTTGGAAGTGTTCGCGCATCACGAGGGTGTTTCCCGAAGAACGCCCTTGGCCAGAAGTTTCTGGTCTCGCTGCGCCTGAGGTTGATCTGAGGCCGGCAGAGACGTGACGACCTATCTGCCAGCGTTGACTACGGCGCCGTGTGCCGCCTCGCGGATGGCTTCCTCCCGCCCATGTTTTCAAAGCTGATCGAGGCGGCGGCCGAGGGCCTGGCATCTGATCCTTGCGCAATTCCCGACGGTTGAAGCCGTTGAGGTGCAGCTCAAAAAGCCATGGGCTCCTATCGGGCTTCCGCTCGCGTATGCCGGCGTCGAGATCCGCCGGGGAGGGCGACGCTAGTCTTCGTCGTCGGCAAGGGGCTCGGTGAATTTCTCCGGCGGATCGGGGTATTTCTTCGGACGCGGCAGGGGTTTCGGAGATGACGAGCCGGTGAAGATGAGCGCGAATCCAGCGAAGAGCTGCAAGGTCATGTCTTCGCACCGTAGGGCAGCACGCTGAATACCACGCCGAGACACGCTTTCGAGCGACAGAATAAGGCAGGCCTGCGTGGGTGGAACCCTATCTTGCGGATTCTGGAACCTTTCATCGCGAGTGCGGACGCGAAGATGACGGGTAGCCCATCTGGACAAGGAAGCTGGTTGACGCGAATGCCGCCACTGGCGGGAAGAGGTTCTGCGAAGGTGCTGACGAGCATGCCGAAGAGCGGGCTCGAGAACAGCTGGAAGAACGTCAGAGTCAACATGTCGTGGCCCTTGGCGAGTTTCGCGACGAACACCATGTGCAATGCGATGAAGCAGGCGGAGGAAGGCGTCAGACCGTCGCCCCAGCGCAAGGCGAAAGACAGGTCGTGTCCGAGAGAGATGAAGCCGACGCCGCCGATGCAGAGCAGCGCGGCGACGATGTTGAAGATGGTCGGACGCTTGCGATCGATGGCCCAGTACAGAAACGGGACGATGACGCAATACGTGCCCGTTAGGAATGCGTTGCGTCCGGGGTCGTGTCGGTCAGGCCGACGTTCTGCACCAGAAGGCGAAGAACGCGACGATGCCAGCACGCATCCGTATAGGATGTGCTCGCGGTTGAAATGGCGACGGATGGTCTTCCGGCAGACACGAATCCGACTATCAGCGCGGTCAGCAGGAAGCGGATGCTCGTAGAGCCATCGGCGTCATGTCGTCCAAGGCCCGCGGCGACGACGAAGGAGAAGCCCAGAACAGCGTCGCGAGGACGAGGAGCGTCTTATAGAACCAGATGGATGTGAGGCGCCATGATCTTCATGCGCGCGATTGTAGCAAACGCCGGGCCGCTGGTTCTCAGGGAGGTTTGCTGCATGGTTGCTCGAGACCTCTGCCCACGCCACGCAACGCCCCTTCGTTTTCCAGGTGCATGACCACGTGGCGTTTGCGGCGGATCATCGGGATGGTCTCGTTAGAGGACGCGATGGCAAGCGTCACGAGCACGAAAACCGGCAAGAGATATTGCGGGTCAGAGGCCTCGCCTGCAAGGCAGGATGGCGAAGCCGACGCCGAAGACGCTTTTCGGTTGCGAGATCAGCGATGCCGGACCTGCGGCCACATGGGGCAAGCCCTACGTTCTCGAGCGTGAGCGCCAGCACCGAGGCGAATACGATGATATAGGCGATATTGCGTGCGACCTCGAGTCGGCCAGCACGGTGAAATCAGGCGGAGGCTCGAAGCACACGCCTACGGCCAGACAGAGCGATTCCTCCCACCAGGAATTGCACGGCTGTCTATGACGACGGCATCGCGCCCGTCGCCGAGCTTCGCCATGAAGGCTACTTGACGGCGAAGAGCAGGGGCAGACAGAAGCGTGATGGCCTCGCGAGCCGAGGTGAATCCTTCTGTCCCATCGAGCGATACGAAGGCGATGCCGACGATGCCTATGCCGGCGGCGATGAGGTTGAACGAGGGTCGGGCGCGTGCGCGAGATGGCCCAGGCGAGCGCACCACGACGCACTGCATGGCGGTGATAACCGTGCTCTTAGAAGCAGTGGTGTAGCAGGAGCCCCGATGTGTTCGCACCGTGAGGCGAGCCCGAGCAGCGCTCCGAAGATGCTCGCGATAAGCGTCTCGGTCGTGAGATTGCGCGCGATGCGGCGCGCGAAGATAACCGACAGGATGATCCCTGCACACGGGAGATCTTATGCCCGACCAGCCAGAATGGCGGAAGCGCATCCACGGTGTCCTTCAGGACGACGGTTTCCAACCCCCAGACCGCCGCCGCTACGAGCAGCAGAGCTTGCAGCCCCAGGAAGGAATATGGAAACGCTTGCTCATGGTGTGCTGACCCGACCCTTTCAATACCGCTGTGACTCGAAGGGCCTTGGCGCGTGTTCCTTACGCTGCCTGCCCCGTTCCGTTCGATCCCGTTCCGCCGCCGCCGCTCGAATCGGAACCGTTCCCGCCGTTGCCGTGGCTGCCGTGGCCGTTGTCACCGTTTCCGTTCTGCGAGGTTGCGGCCCCTTCGATATGGTCAGTTCGATGTGAGGTATCTTGGGGAATCGGTCGAGCCTGAATCGCTCATGCCATGACCGTGCCGGATGCATACTCGCTGCTATAAGCCTCGGTCGTGCCGACGTTGGTGAAGCCTTTCTCGCGCAATCTCCCGATAGCCTCCGATTTGGACAACCCCATGACATTGGGAATGTCGTAGGATTCGGCTCCGAGGGAGATGTAGATGGTGACCGTCGAGCCCTTTTCGAGCTTGCCCGACGAGGGATCCTGGCGCATGACCGTTCCAGCTGCGTATTTCGTGCTGTGATCGCCGTCGAGCGCGCTGACCGTGAATCCGGCGTCCTCAAGCCTTGATGTGGCGTTATCGCGTGAATACACTCGTCAGTCGAACGGTGATGCTTTCAGGGCCCGAAGAGTCTTATACGTGACCGTGGTGCCTTTTCGGCCGTGGTGCCTGCGTCGGGGCTCTGGGAGCTCACGGTGTCCTTGTCAGCATCGGAGCTTTCATTGCCGCCGAACGATGCGACGAATCCGGCGTCGGTGATGGCTTTCTCGGCTTCCTTCGCCGTCATGCCGTCGAGCTTAGAACCTTGCCTGCTTCAGCCCCTGGAAAAGGACGATGTTGACCTGGTGCCCTCTTTTGACCTTCAGATCGGCTTTCGGTCCTGCTTCGCGACGTGGCGGACACCACGTCGGCGCTGTAGTCTTCAGAAACGTCGCCCAATTTCGAGGCCGGCCTTCTCCGAGCGCGGCCTTCGCTTCGTCCTGCGAGCTGTTCGTCAGGTCGGGCACGACGGCATTGCCCCGAAGAGGGAAGAGACCGCGATGCCGGCGATGATGAGCACGGCGATGACCGCCACCGCGGCCGCCGCGATAGGACCGCCTTCTTCTTGGCGGTTTCGTTCGCGCGGATATGCCGTGGCGCCGTGGGAGCCGTTTCCGGAATCGATCGCGAGGATGACGGCCGTACTCCGGGCATGCCGGCGACATCGAGTCGCGCTCGCATAGCGGAACCGATCCCACTGACGTTGGTCGCGGCGCTCGCCGCGCTCGGGCACGGCGCCTGCGAGCATGACGGGGCGTCCGAGCGGGAACTCGTCGAGCGCGGCCTTCATGTCGTGCGCCGTGGTGAAGCGACGGTACGGGCTTTTCGCCATAGCGCTTGGGGATGATGGCTTCGAGGTCGGGGTTGATGCAGGGGTTTTCCTGCGAAGGCGGAGCAGGTTCATCGTTGACCTGCTTCATCGCCCACGCTGACGGCATCGGGGCCGTCGAAGCGCAGCACGCCCGTGGCAGCTTCGTGAGACACGCAGCCGAGGAATAGATGTCGCTCGTGCCCGAGAGGTCTTTGCCCTGTGCCTGCTCGGGGAGATGTAGTACGCCGTCAGCCGAGGACGCTGGAGGTCTGGTCGCTTCACGCTGTTCTTCGCACGTGCGATGCCAGAAGTCCACTATGACCTTCACGTTGCCGTCGGGCTGGATCACGTGATGTTCTGGGGCTTGATGTCGCGATGCGATGTCCTGGCCATGCGCGACGGATAGGGCCTAGCAGACCTGGCTGCCGATTTCGCCAGCCACCTGCGCTGATGGATGGCGCCGCGCTCACTGCGCGCGCTTTTCAGATCGATGCCGCGCACGTATTCCACTGACGATGAAGTACGTGCCGTTGTCCTGTCCCCAGTCATAGACGTTGACGATATAGGGGCTCTGAAGGTTGGCGGCCGACGCGGCTTCCTGGCGGAAGCGCGCGGTGAAGTCGGGGTCGGAAGCATACTGAGGCAGCATGACCTTGACGGCGACGGTGCGGCCCGGGTTTCATCCTGCGCCTTGTGAGACTTCCGCCATGCACTCGATGCCGATGCGCTCCATGATGCGGTAGCGGCCGTTGAGAACCCTATCTATCACGTTTTCTCTATACTCCGTCTCGCAGATCCAACGGCGCCCCCGAAGGTCCGCCGACATATACTGGCCTTGCCCGAATATACACCGATTCATCAGGCGAATATTCGTCAAACTCCCATTATGGCGCACGCCGCGCGTTCTCGCGCGATGCGTACGAAAATCACAACGTCCCGTTCACTTCGAGCGCCTTGCGCATGATAGCGCCCGCGCGGACGCTCGCCAGGCCCGAATTGTCGTCGGTCGAATGGTTGACGCCCTCCTCCACGAGCACCGCCACCACGACCGAGGGGTCGTCGGCCGGGGCGAGCCCACGAACCAGCTGTTCGCATAGTCGCTGCCGGTCTCCGCCGTGCCCGTCTTGCCGGCGACGCGCACGCCCGGATGGATCGCGCCGTGGCCGGTGCCTTCATCGACGACGCCTTCGAGCACGTCGGTGACCTCGTCGGCGGTCTGCTTGCTCACGACGGTTGACATCGCCGAAGGTCGCCGTGTGGCTGCGCTCGCCCTTGGCGTTGTACGCCGTCGACCAAGTACGGCTTCTGAAGCACGCCGTCGTTGGCGACGGCCGAGCCTACAAGCGCACATCTGCAGCACCGTCGCCTGGGGCCCCGCCAGTCTTCCGGGATGCTCGCCGACGGGCTGTCCGGGCCGACGCCAGGCGGTTTCCCCACTCGGTCGCGACCGAGGATTGGAGCATGAGGCTCGTCGTGACGGGCAGCTCGAATCCGCCGAAAGCTCGTTGTTGAAGCCGAACGCCTCCGGGATCTTCACGAGTTTGTCTGCCCCGAGCTGGACGCCGAGCTTGGCGAAGGCGGTGTTGGAAGACACTTCCGGTCGCGCGGCTTGAGGGAAACCGATCCGTATTCGGCCCCGTCGTCGTTAGTGACCTTCGCGTTGCCCGATATCGACCGACGCCGGCGCATCAGCCTGGGTCTCGGGAGTTGCGACATTGTTTCGAGCAGCCCGAGAGCGTCACGATCTTAAAGGTCGAACCAGGGGCGTACAGCGCGCTCGTCGCACGGTTGATCAGCGTGCCGGGCATCGTCGTCGGCGCTCGTGTCCAGAAGGTCTTCGACGTCGTTGGCGTCGTAGTTCGGCGAAAGAGGCCATCGCCGGGGATCGCGCCGGTCTTCGGATCCATGACCACGACGGCGCCCTTTGTAGCCGGCTGAGCTGCTTTTCGGCAGTTTCCTGGATATTGGAATTCAACGTGAGCGTGACGTCGTTGCCCGGCGTCTCGATGCCCGCGGCGCTTTCGATCACGTCTTGCGCAGGACGCGAAGTTCGCCTGGCCCTTGAGCGAGTCGTTCATGGACGCTTCGATGCCCGAGAGGCCGTGGCGCTGCGAGATAGTAGCCGACCACATGGCTCGCGAGCGAGCCTTCAGGGAATGAACAACGCTCGTGCGTGCCGTCGCCCTGCGCCTCGCTTTCGGCGAGGACCACCCGTCGTAAGTCGATATGGATCCGCGTTCGGTGGATGCTTCCTTATAAAGGGTGTGGTTGTTGCCCGGGTAGCTCTGGTAGTCGTCCGCCTTCACGACCATGATGCCAGTGTGAGGGTGCCACGAGCACGGCGAAGAGGCACGGCGAAGGCGATCATCGTAGCGGTCAGGCGTTTTCCGAGCGCAACGCGTCCGAGCACGCCGGATTCCGCGGCGGCGTGGCTGCCGACGGCGCCATGCGCGACGTGCCGTCGGCTATTTCGGACGAGGCCGGTGCCCTCGTCGCCCGCGCTGGCAGCGGGCCGATGGCGATGAAGCTGGCGAGCAGGGACGATCCGCCTGGCTGATGAAGGGGCAGCGTGATGCCGGTCAGGGGGATGAGGCGCGTGATGCCGCCGACGATGACGAGCCTGGCACGATGATGATCGTGGAACCCACGGCCACGAAGAGCTGACGTCGCTCTTGGCGCGCGCAGCGGTTGCAAATCCTGATGGCGAGCGCAAGATCAGCAGCAGCACACCGGCGCCGCCCAGAAGCCCCGCCTCTTCGGCGATGGCGGCGAAGATGAAGTCTGATTCGACGACCGGGATGTTCTTCGCCAGGCCGTTGCCGATTCCTACGCGAACAGCCCGCCGTCGGCGAGCGAATAGATCGTCTGGCAGAGCTGATGGCCCGTGCCGGATGCGGTCGGCGAAGGATTGAGCGAGGTGGCGACGCGGATCTGCACGTGAGAGAAGGCATGTACAGGATCGCGGCGCCGATGGCTGCGGGCGCCGAAACTCGATGACCAGGTAGATCTTCTGCCCGGATGCCACATGAGCATCGTGATGAACAGGACGAACAGGACGAGCGCCGAGCCGAGATCCTTTTTCAAGGGGCGACGACGGCGAACGAGATCGCCCACATCGCGAGCAGAGGAAGCAGCGTTTCGGCGTCGGGCGAGGCGGAAGCGGCCGACGCGCACGGTGAACACCGATATGAGCTCGCGGTTCTCCGCTAGATAGCCGGCGAGGAAAAGCACGATGGCGATCTTGGCAAGCTCGCCGGGCTGGAGCTGGAAGGGGCCGATGGTCAGCCAGATGCGGCTGCCCAGCACCTCGGTTCCGACGACGGGCAGCATCGGAGAAAGCAGAGCACGATGCCGATGCCGATGAAGACGTACTGATGCTGCACGATGCGGTCGAGATTGCGTGCGACCACGAGCACGACGATCGTGCAGATGATGCCGGCAAAACGAGCAGATGACCTGACGTCCCGCCAGATCGGGGCCAGTCGGGTGACGAACGCGATGCCGATGCCGGAAGCGCGAGACACGACGGGCAGGATGGCCGGATCGGCATTCGGCGCGAAGAAGCGCACGGCCGCGTGGGCCCGACGACAGGCGCCGAACAGGCCGATAGGCACGGCGAGGTCTGGGTGTTGAGCGCGGTGCCGTCGTGCATGAGCACCATGGCGAAAACAGCAGCACAGAGGCGCCGCCAGCAGGAGAGCAGGAGTTCGGTGTTGCGACGTGACATCAAGGCGCCTCCCGCTTCGAAGATGGGCCGCTCGACAGAGCGGGCAGCCGCGCTCTTGGAGGAAAGATGGGTTCGTGTCCTGGGACTGCCCAGGTTGCGACCAGATCTTCGGCCGCTTCGACGGAATCCACGCGGATGCCCCGTCGGTCAGGCGCGACAGCGTGTTGGGCGGCAGGTCGAGCGATGCGACGTCGACGCCGGTCGAGTGATCGTATGACCAGGTCTTTATACCGAGGACTTCTCCGGGGAAGGCCTCGGCGAGATGACGACCTGGCCTTCGTTGACGGTCAGAAACGCGATATGGTTCAGATAGGCATGCCCGCGAAGGCGGCGCCCGATGAAGATGGCTGCGAGCGCGAGGCCCCGAGAATAGCCGCGAAAGCCTGATTTCAGAGCGATCTTCTTGCGCTTCGCTTCGGCGTTGCCGGGATGTCCACGACGATGGTGAGTGCGCATTGTCGTGCCCGCCCGCATCGAGCGCCTGGTCGACCAAGGTGTCCGCGCAGTCTTGGGCATCATGGATGCGGCGCATCGTCTTGGCGATGTCGTCGTCGCGCACCATGCTGGTCAGGCCGTCGAGCAGAGCAGCAGACGGTCGCCCGCCTTCACGTTGATCTCGTAGATATCGGGCGGCGTATGCGGGTCGAGCCGAGACGCGCGTGATGACGCTGCGATTCGGGTGGACGCGCGCCTCCTCTTCGGAGATACTGTCCGCTTTCCACCAGGTCGGCGACCAGGGGAATGATCGCGCGTCAGGCGCTGGAGCACGCCATCGTGCAGCAGATGAGCGCGAGAATCCCCGACCTGTGCGACAAGCAGCCGTTCTCGGTCGACGATCAGCACTGGTGAGGGTCGTGCCATGCCTTTTGCGCCCGCGGCCTGCCGCGCGGCGACGATGATGTGCGGTTCGCGGACGACGACCCGCGCGAGCTCTTGCGCGTCGGCGTTGTCAGAGGTGTCTTCGATAAGGGTCTGGGCGGCGATTTCGCTTGCGACTTCGCCTGCCGCATCGGCCGCCATGCCGTCTGCCACGGCGGATGAAAGGGAGGACGACGCAGGCTGTCTTCGTTATGCTCGCGCAGCAGGCCCACGTCGGTCCGCGAACCGTACCGTGGGGCGGCGTGCGCTCGTGCCGACCCGTGCTGCTTCGCGAGGCCACTATTCGAACCTCGCTACGGATGACGACGTCGCCGATGTTGATGACATCGTTGTTGCGGAGCGCGGTGGGCGCCGAGATGCGCTGCCCGTTGACGGCGGTGCCGTTGGTGGAGCCGAGGTCTTCGACGAAGAGGTTCTGGCCCATGAGCACGAAGCGCGCATGCCGGGCGGAGACGTAGCTTGCGCCGATGACGATATCGGCGCCGGGCGAGCGGCGCGACGATGATGGGGGCCGTGGACGGACATCTTGACGCCGCGCAGCTCCTTCGGGCCCTTCTCGACGGACACACCCCAGCTGCGTTCCTTCTTACGCTGGCCTTTGACCAGGCCGATTCCCGTGCGCATGATGGCGAACAGGAATAGATAGAGCAGCGCGACGAAGAGCAGGCGGCCGGCGAGCGGGATGATGTCGATCACGGCCGGGCTCCTAACGAAGCGTGAAGACGAAGTCGGTCACGCCGAGCGTGATGCGGTCGCCTTCCTGCGAGTCTCTACGCGGGTGACGAACTGGCCGTTGACGTAGGTGCCGTTGGTCGATCCGAGGTCGGTGATGACCCAGACGCCCTGCGGCTCGAAGCGGATCTCGGCGTGATGACGCGACGTGTTGAGGTCGTTCACGACGATGTCGTTCGAGTCTCGCGGCCGATGAGGATGCGGTTGGTGGCTAAGGTCGTACGTGCGCATGGACACGGTGTTGACCAGACGTGCATGGGCGGAACCCTGGGAAGGCGCGTATGCGGAGGCCTGGGCGCCGCCCGTGAATGCGGTGGTGGCGTGTTCAGGCATGCGGCCGGCAGGCGTATAGGGTGCGGGCGCGGCCGGAGCGCGGCGCGGCAGGTGCGGGAGCAGGGCAGGGGCGCCTGCGGGATAGATTTCGGGCAGGCCGAAGACCTGGCCATGCGCCTGATAGGACGCCTGGTCGGGCTGCCTGTCCGCACGAGCTGCCGCAGCGGCGGGCGCGTCGGCGGCGACGCGGGGACTTCTTGTCGAGACAGGCGGCACGGAATCCGCCTTATGGCTGGAATAGAGCGGGTTGGAGACGGGCGAGGGCACGTCGAGGCGTCTTGGCCGTCATTCGCCTGCATCGCGGAGATGCTGCCGCGGCGTCCTTGTCGTCATAGTCGGCGAAGTTCTTGCTGTCGAAGGTGTATTCGCCGTAATCGAGGCGAATAGTCGATCTCTTCCTTGGGAACGCGCGGCGGCAGCGGCGGCTTTTCCGGGTTTCGGGGGCGTAGGCGTCGTACTGCGGGTATGCGGCGTTCTGGTCGGCGCGATGACGGCGTCTGCAGGCGCCGGAGCGGGCGTAAGGGGTCGGCGGGCGCGGCCGGCATCGGCTGCGCGGGATGCAGGGAGGTCGCCTGCGGCCTGGTGCGGCGCGCGGGGCGGATGCGGGCGACATGCTGTAGCGCTGCATTTCCTCGGCGCGAAGCTGCTGGCTGACGATGGAGGCGCTCACGACTTCGGCGACGATCGTCGAATGTGCCGCGGCGCAGGGTGTCGTCTACGATGAAGCGCACGAGCGGCTGGCCGTCCATGAGTCGAGGCCGTCGGCCGCCGCAGTGGCGGAAAAGGCGCGTCGCATTCGCCCTGCGAGCGTCGGATAGAAGCCGAAGGGCGCTGGTCGTCGTCGCCGTTCACGAGGGAACCGTGTACGAGGTGAGGGGCGTATTCCCGTCCGGCGCTGAGGATTTTCTCCCTGCGCATCTGCTTTTCAGCCTTCTTGACGATCTGCACGAAAGCGGGGTATCGAGACTGCCGCCTGATCCTTCCGGGTTGCCGGACCTGGAGAACAATCCATGGGTGGTTACCTCAAGCCTTTCTGCGGTTTTGGTTCGTGGGGCTCAAAGCATATAATAACGACTCATTCTGAGTCGAAAGGGCGGCAGGTGCAAAATCTCATCTTGAACAGATACCGCCCCATCTCGACCGCAGGTAAAGGCGGATATGCAACGAGTTCAGGTGGCGTGGGATACGCGCATCCAGAGACGCGTCGCGATCGAGTGCCTGCCCTTGCGAGAGCGTGGACCCCGATTCGGTCGGTACAGAGGCGCCCGGGCTTTCCGAGGCACGCACCGCGGCCATGCTCATCGATCCCGCCATCGTGGGCGTGCTCGACTTCGAAATCGAGGCGAGATGGCCTATCATATGGACACGTGGACGGCATCACGCTGACGCAGCTCATGCGCCAAGAAGGCATGCTCTATCGATGCGGCGGTCACCGTGTTCGACGCCGTGTCCCACGCATTGGAGGCGGCGCACGACAATCTGGTGCTTCATCTGGACATCAAGCCCGACAACATGACTCGTCAAACCGGCAGGGTCAGGTGAAGGTGACCGATTTCGGCCTGGCCGAGCTTTCGCACGAGGCGGTTCGGACCGCGCCGCCGGCGGTACCATCGGCTACATGCCGATCCGAGCAGATGCGGCTCGAGTCTCCCGATAAACGAACGGACGAGATGGGCTCTTGCGGCCCTTACCATGATGCTCACAGGCGACAACCCGTTTTACGCCGACACGCTCTGAAGCCGAGCGCGCGATCGAAGCGGAGATCGTCGTCCGTCCCAGGTACGCGGCGATGTGTCGCCTGAGCTCGACGACGTGCTGTTCCATGCCCTGACGATCGAGCGCGAGGCCTTTCGATACGGTGAAGGAATTTTCCGGCCAGCTCATGCCGTATTTAGGGCGACGTTCGCCGCGGCAAGCGTGAGCTTGCGCGGATCGTGAGCGATGCGACCGACGATGCCGCCGACATGCCGGACGAGCATCCGAGGACGATGGCTGGACGCTGACCGACCCTCGATGGGCTGGGCGGCCGCGCGCACTGGTCTGCACCCATCTGTTCTCGCTTGCGGCCTGCCTGTTCCTCGTTGTCGTTTCATTGGGGAATCATGCCTCGGATCGCAGGGGGCACGGGATCTGCGGCCCTTGCGTATTGGGCCGTCGTCGAGGTGTGCGCCGCGGCGGCGCTGCTCCTTCACTGCTGCAGGATCGCTCGTCGCGCTGGCGGCGTTTTTCCGCAGCGCTCTTCACGACCGGCGCCTCACGGTTTGCGGGTTTCTGCGGTCGCCGCCGTCGGCGCCGTCTGGTGGCTTTTTCATCGGGCGTCGTGGGCGCGCCTTCGCTCTGCCTGCTGGCGGCGCCGCTCGCCGGCGGGTTCAGCGTGGCAGCGTTTGCGCCGATGGCCTGCGGATGCGAGACTGACGTAAGAAGCGGCGGCGACTGCTGCCGCATCGGCCGTTCTGTGCTTCTGTCCGCCTGCGCCGGATCCTTCAGCCTTGCGGGATGGGATGCGCTGAACCATCTGTCGTTCGGCGGCCATGGATACGCATGCGGTCGCCTTGCTGTCGGATCCCGCCATAGGCTTGCCGCGGCGTCGTGGGTCGTCGCGGCGGCCGTAGCTTTCGTTTTCGCGCCAGCGGATCGTTCCTTCTGTTCGCGCTCGGCATCGCGGCCGCACGCCATCCTGTCCGCCGCAGCGATCGGGGATTGGTTCTCGGGGGCGGGTTCAGTCCCATGCGCTCGCGTTCGGCGTTTCGGCATCTGCGTTGGCAGCCGGCGTCCTCGCCTTCGCCGTCGCGCTCGCGCGTCGCCATCAGGCGCGTTCGGATAGGTGGTAGATGTGCTGTGACGTGCGTGTTTGTGGAACCCTGCAATCGACGGGTGATTCTTCGGCGTCCTGATGCTATAAAGAACGGGTTTCGATTCCCCGTCACGCGCGGTTTCTCGCGCTGGAAGAGAACCGCCGCATGCTTGGCATCTTGATGCGTCAATACCGGCACCGCGCCGCGCCGACCGAAGAGGCCGTTCGTGCGCACCTGCGCGGAATTCCTCCGAGACCGTCATCGATCAACGTGCCGCCTCTGATCTGGCGCCTGATCCTCGAGCTCTATCATGCTGCCGAAGCGTCCGCGTCGAACCCTGGATCGTTACATCGATTTCTGGACTCCCGAAGGCAGCCCGTTCATGCTGGAGTCCCAGGCGCAGCGCGACGGATAGCCGTCGCCTTGCGCATCTGATAGACGAGCCGCACGAGGTCAGGCTCGCGATGCGCTCACGGCCAACCGAGCATCCGCGGCGCGATCGAAGCATTCCTGGACGCGCGCGTCGATCGCATCATCGTGCTGCCGATGTATCCGCGAAGACCATTCCCTGCGCGGGAAGCGTGTTGGACGAATTCGACGCCCAGTTCGCCGCTCTGACGAAGGCGCGCAGCCCTGTCCGCCGATGCGGCGCCTGAGGTCCTGCGCATCGAGCGAATATTGGCGCGAACCGGGATATCTTGATGCGCTTGCCGGTTCCATCAGGCGATGCTGGGCGTACCGTCCGGGATCGGCTCAGTCATGTCGTATCACTCCATTCCCGTCTCATATGTGACGAAGGGCGGGGATACGTATCCCGGACGCGACGGCGGAGACGCTGAGGCGCACGGCGGAAATCCTGGGCGTTCCTGAAGAGACCAGGTCATCGCATTCCAGTCGCGCTTCGATAGCCGCAGGTGGGTGGGGCCGATGCTCGTACCACCGTCCGTCGCCTCGCGGCCGAAGGCGTGCGCGCGACATCGCCGTCGCCCGCCCATCTTCTCCGTCGACTGCCTGGAGACCTATCACGATATCCGGTTCGAGGCGAAGCGCCGCGTACCTGGATGCGGCCTCGACCGCGGGGATCTCCGACCCGTCGATTCACCTGCATGTGCCCGCCCTCGGCGCCGACGCTGCGTTCATGGACGCGATCGCGCGCCTTATCGCTCGTCGCGCGGTCTGTTCATCAGCGAGGCCTTCGAGGGCCTGGGACGGTGCGTCCAATGCGCGGATGTCCTTGAAGGGTATCCGGAGGCCCGATGACGAGGAAGAGGATTCCCGAAGCGACGAAGAACGTCGGGATGCTGATCCATTTCGGCGATGACGCCGCCGACTGCGATCCCTGTCGGCATGGCAAGGCCGATGAGCGCATAGAAGAATCCCCATGGCGCGCCCTGTCTTCTCTTCGGGAACGCGCTGCTGGATGAGCGTCATGAGCGGTCCGTTGAACCATGCCATGAGAGACGGACGCGAGCCCCATGAGGCCTGCGTAGATCCAGAACGCGGTGGAAGGAAGCAGCCCTGCGGCTATGATGGGCACGGCGATGAGGACGGCCGAGGCGCAGAGCAGCAGCGCGAGCCGTCTGCCGCCTCCCAGGCCATGGTGACGATCGATCCTACGAGCATGCACGTTCCCGAAATCGCCTCGGCGACAGAGACCATCGTTCCGTCCGCGCCGAAGTGCTGCGTGGCCATGAGCGGATAGATCGCGCCGAGCGCCGCGAAGGCCATAAGCCCTACGGTCAGCCCTCCTAGAAGCAGACGAGTCCTTTATGGACGCGCAGCGCATCCCAGCCGACGCGCATCTGCTCGGCGACGGTGGATTCCTCCTCGACCTTCACGGTGGGGATTTTTGACAAGGCCGAGCGCCGCGCGAGCGAGGGCGCCGATGAATTCGATAATGAGCGTGGGCGCCGGTCCGAAGGCCGTATAGAGCGCGATGCCCACGGCGGGCGCGCAGATGCTCGAGATGCTTTCAAGCAGCTGGTCGAGGGTGTTGATGCGCAGAAGGTGCCGTTCCGGGACGAGCATGGGCATGGCCGCCGTCATCGCCGGGGCGTGAAATGCGGAGAAGACGCTGCGGATGGTGGCGAACAGGGCAGATGAGCGCGAATGAGCGAATGCCTGCGCGACGACAAGCAGGGCGAGCACGAGCGAGGATGCGCCTGCTCCCAGATCGGCGACTATCGCGACCGCCTTGCGGTTGAACCGATCTGCGATGACCCGCCAGCGGGGAGAAGTCTAAAGGGCAGCATGCTGAACATCACGAGCAGCGACAGCATGAGGGCGCTCTGCTCGGTTTGGGTGACGTGCCAGATGATGGCCCAGCCTGATGCGCCGCTCGTTATGATGGAAACGGCCTGGCCCGCCCAGATGATCGAGACGATGCGAAGCCAGCGGGTGAAAGCGAGTCTGCCCGAGGCGCTCGTGCGCTCTTGGCTCGTGCGGGCATGCCGATGCATCCTCATCGGTTTCGAGGCATGCGATCGCGTCCGGCCGGTTCGTGTCGGCATGCATCGATGCTTCTTCCGGCATCGTCGGCATCTTCGCATCGATATCTTGAGACGTTCCGTCTGTCGTGCGTATAGCTCCTGCCGAGGCGTCGAAGGCCGTTTGAGCGCACGGGTGCTTTTCGGTGCGATCGGACAAGGATTATAGGCCGCGTCTTTCGCGGACTCCGACGGATGCGGCCGATTGTGCTGGATTATCGGAACTCTCGAAAGACGGGAGGCGGGGAGCTCGCGCCATGCGGGCTGAGAGGAAGCGTAACGTCGCTCGACCCGAAAGAACCTGATGTGGGTAATGCCAGCGAAGGAGCCGATATGGCCGATCACCATGCATCTTTTTCAACCCCCACGCTCAGCCTTATATGGTTCGGCGCAGCGGTGTCGCCATGGCAAAAATCCTCACCGGAACGTATTTTTGCGCCGCTTGGAATCGAGCACGGGACTTGCGGCGATTCTTCTAGGGCATCTCATCGGCGGTGCGATGTTCTATCTGGTCTCGCTCGTAAGCGCACGCACCGGCGTCGGGGCGATGGATGCGACCAAACGCACGTTCGGATCGCGCGGGTCGGTGCTGTTTTCGGCGGCGAACGTCCTTCAACTGGTCAGGGTGGACGGCCATCGCGAGTGAGTCGGGCGCCGTGGCGGCGACGCAGATCGTCCCGGCGCTGGGCATTGTGGGATGGTGCGCCGTGATCGCAGCGCTTATCGTGGCGTGGATCGCGTTCGGCGTGCGTTGGATGGGGAGGCTGCAATCGATCGCGGCGGCGCTTCTGTTCGTGCTTACGCTGATCGTAGAGTTACGTCGTGTTCGGGAGCCTCGACGGATCCCCGGCTTCCTTCGCCGCCGACGGAACCATGACGTTCGGTGCCGGGGTCGAGCTGGCGGTCGCCATGCCCCTTTCATGGCTTCCCGTCGCGGGCGACTATACGCGTTTCGCGGAGAAGCCCGGTGCGGGCAGCGGTGCGGCCACGGTCGCCTATCTGCTCGGCAGCTGCTGGATGTATATGATCGGCTAGGGTATGGCCCTGATCGCAGGCACGAGCGATATCGCAGGAATTCTGAGCGCGGCGGGCTTCGGCATCGTCGGCATCGCGATCAGTCGTCTTCTCCACGGTGACGACGACGTTTCTCAGATGCGCAGTCGGCAGGCGGTCCGCGTCTGCCATAACATTGCGTTTGGATGCGCGCATCGTAGGCGTTGCGGCCGCTGTCGTGGGTGCGGTTTTGGCGGCGTTCGCTCCCGTGGGGATTTCGAGGCGTTCCTCTACCTGATCGGGTCCCGTGTTCGCGCCGATGGCCGCGCTCGTCGTCGCCGATTTCTTCATTCTGGAGCGCGATATGTCGGATAATCCGTTCGACGTTGTGGCCCTCGCATTGTGGATCGGCGGCTTCGCACTCTATCGCTGGTCGCTGCCTGGAGCCTTCCGGTCGGCAATACCTTGCCGGTCATGGTTGTCGTCATGGGCGTCGCCGTCGTCGTGCGGCTGCGCAGCGGCGCATGGCGCGTAAGGCGTAAGTTTTAGGGCCGTTGAGACCGGATAAAGGGGAATTCGTCCAGCCACGGAGGCGAACGCCGCTTGCCTCCGCAATGCAGCGACGAGCTCGAATCTAGATTCCGCGAAGCACGAGATTGGCGTAATCTTGGCTTTGATGGAAGAGATGCGCGATGACGATCATGTCGCTGCCATCTTGGAAGAAGAGGACCACGTAGCCTCCGAGCAAGACGGTGCGGTATCCCAGTCGGGCGAGGACATCCATTCTCGAGAGCCTATGTTTCACGGTGCCATCGCGTAGCTCTTCAAGGGTTTTCTCCCACTCGACAGGAACGATTTCACCGTTGCGGGCCGAAGCTCGAAAGATACATGACGATATCCTCCAGCTCTCGCAAAGCGGTAGGCTGGATGCGCACCTCACAGGCCATGCTTTTTTCCCTTAAGAGCTGCGGTCGCCTCAAATGCATCGAAATGCAGGCCTTCGGTTCGCTCGTGTTCTGGAAATCATGATTCGCTCAAGCAGGCGCGCCCGTGCATCCGCTTGCTCCCACCGGGCGAAATCAGAACTCTTCACACAGACGAAGCGGTCGTAACCGTTCTTCGTCACGATGATGGGGGACGAACTGGAAGAGACCATCTTGTCGAATGAGGCGGTGTCTCTGAAGTCTTTGATGGGAACGCACGTCGGCATGCGGTCTCCTGATTCATGTCATGATAATAAGCACTATTATGACGCATGATCATGCCTATTTCTATACAAGGAAGATTTTCGATCGCTTGGACATATGGACACTCGTCGCATGCGGCCGCAGACGAGGCGGTCGGACTGAAGGGAAGGCTCCTATACCTGCTCGGCGAGCATCCCTTCGAGCGTGCGCCAGGCAAGTTCGGCGCATTTGACGCGTGCGGGCATGCGCGAGATGGTTTTCGAGCTCGGCGGCTTCGTCCAGATCCTCTCGATCCTGGTCGGAAAAGCTCTTTGCCCTGGACCATCCCGATGAACAGCTCGCGAGAGCCTTCGGGCCTCCTCGATGCTTTCGCCGGTGATGAGATCGGCCATCATGTCAGCCGACGCCTGCGAAACGGCGCAGCTATGCCGATGAACGCCGCTTGCTTCGATCGTGCGGCCGTCGTCGCCGAGGCGAAGCTTCAGCACGAGTTCGTCTCCGCAGCTCAGGTTGATTCCCTCGTGTTCATGGGTTGCGTTTTCCAGATCGTACTTGTAGTCAGGGTGGGCGTTGTGTTCCATGAGCGCGGCAGTATAGATGCTAGGCATTGAACATACTCAAACGGTCTTGAGCGCATGAATGAGGCGCATCGATATCGCGGCGCTCGTTGTCAGAACGCGAATGACGCGCGGCAGCAGGACGGCACGCCGAGCCAGGTGAGAAGCGGCTGGGCGCAGTGATGTCCGGCTCTGATGGCGACGTCTTCGCCGTCGAGGATGCCTGACACGTCGTGCGGGTGCACGCCCTTGACGTTGAAGCTGACCACGCCGTGATGCGCGGTCGCGTCGTCCCGGCCCCACGATCTCGATGAACGGAAGCTCTGGCCATCCGGCGCATGCATTCCGCCACGAGCGCGGCCTCGCGCGCCTGGATGTAGTCGAAGCCGACCGAATCGATATAGAAAGCGCCATGCCTGCGGCGTAGATTCCCGCCGCATCCTGCGTGCCGGCCTCGAACTTTTCGGGAACGGGGGACCAGACGGCATCTCCTCGGTGACGGAATCGATCATCTCGCCGCCCGTGAGGAACGGCGGCATAGTCGAGCAGCTCTTTCCTTCCCCAGAGCACGCCCGATGCCCATGGGGCCGAAAGGCCCTTAGGGCGGAGAACGCGAAGAAATCGCAGTCGATCTTCTGCACATCGACGGGCATATGGGGACCGACTGCGCGCCGTCGACGATCATGTACGCTCCAGCCTCATGCGCCGCCTGGGCGATCCTCTCGACGGGTTGAGCACGCCGAGCACGTTCGAGATGTGCACGACGGAGACGATCTTGGTCTTCGGCCCGATCTTCGCGGCGATCTCTTCATCCGTGATGACGCCTTGGTCGTCCGGACGCAGGTAGACGAGCGTGGCGCCTGCGGCAAGCAGGCTTGCTGCCAGGGGATGAGATTGCTGTGGTGCTCCATGATGGAGATGCAGACCTCGTCGCCCGGTTCGAGCACGGTGGGTGCGAACGCCTGGCCAGCCATATTGAGGGCCTCCGATGCGTTGCGGCAGAAGACGATCTCGTTCGCTTCATGCGCGCCGATGAATTCCGCGGTCTTCTTACGGGCATCGCCGATGGCCATCGTCGCTTCGAACGACAGCTTGTACAGCCCGCGCAGGGGCGTTCGCGTTCATGGTCTCGTAGAACGAACGCTGGGCATCCAGCACGACGGAGGGCCGCTGGGCCGTGGCCGCCGAGTCGAGAACGCGAGCTCGGGGTGCAGGAAAGCAGCGAAATCGCAGCGGGAACGGGCTGGTGGAAAGGTCGGTCGGATCGAACGCCACGCGCAGGGCCGCTCATTGCTCGACCCCTCGTAGTCTCCGAGGGCGTCTTGCCGAGGCGCACGACACCGCCCTGACGGTTTCGTCGACGGCGTTGATCTCGGCGTTTTCGATTTGCGCACGCGCGAACATAGCTTCGGCCGCATCGGGGAAAGGCCGCGGCATGCCAGATAGAACTTCTGCTCGGGACGGATATGCCCGATCGTCGCGCCATAGGTTTGCCGAGCGACGTCGTCTTCGGAGCAGAGGATGACGGGAACCGTGCGGTTGTGCGCGCCGTCATCGGCGATGAGCACCGTCTCGGATTCGTGGCCGTTGGCGCCCTTGCAGCCGCGGATCAGATCGATCGTGCCGCGGAGCGTCTTGACGCTTTCGCCGGCCAGCACGCCGTTGGCATTCAGTTCGGACATCGTGCGTTGGCCGTGATGGCGGATGACGTAGTTGAAGTCGAGCTCGTTTTCTCCGTGGCCCAGATAGCGGGTGTCCACGTCGATGTCGGAGGAGGTGCCTCGCAGGTCGCAGGCAAGCCCCGTGTAGGATTCCCCGGCGCCTCGAACGGTATGCCTGACCTCGACCTTTGCGGACTCGTCGAGCACATAGCCCTCGTCGTCAAGCACTGCCGAGGATCGTCGGCCGTCTGGATGGTGGTCACGCGGACGACAGCGTCCTTGCCGGCGAATACGCGCAGCGTCGCACCGATGGCGCCGACTCCCCTCGGTCGGGGTGTCGAAGGCGATCGCGATATCGACGTGCGCGCCTTCGTGGGCCACGATGTCGACGGCGGCCGTGTTGACCGCGCCCGTCGATGCCGTTGAGGCGGACGGTCGCCGCGCCTTCGGAGCCTTCAGGGGCTTCCCACGACGATGACCTCGCCGGCGGCTTGGGCAGGAATGCTCGCGCATCGCGCCCATGCCCGTCTCGAACGCGGCGGCGACGGACTGCGCGCTCGGTTCCGGCGGCATTGATCTGATAGCGGGGAATATGCCGTGTCGCGCCGCCGTCGGTATCGTCGTCGGCTTCGCCCGCAAGATCCTGCGCGCTGATGCGCGTCGCATGCGTGCGCGCCAGCGCGTCCACAGCCGTATCGAACGCATCGCCCTCAGGTCCGTGAGCGCGACGGCGGTCACGGAAAGCGCGCTCGCCTCGGGCACTTCGACGATGGCGTCATGCGCCTGGATAAAGGTCGGCGGGGTTTCTATGTCCGCACCGTTCGTGCTCAGGCGATGCCACGTGGGAGCGGGCATCGGGCTGGCGTTTTGCAGGGTAATGGCGTCCATCTAGCCGATCGCCCTTCCATTTCGAGTTTGATCAGGTTGTTCATTTCGACCGCGTATTCGAGCGGGAGTTCTTTGGAGACCGGGTCCGCGAAGCCGTTGACGATCATCGTGCGGGCCTCTTCCTCGGAGATGCCGCGGCTCATCAGGTAGAAGATGGTGTCGTCGCCGATGCGGCCGATCGTCGCCTCGTGTCCGATGTCCACCTTCTTGCAGCGGACGTCCATCGCGGGAATGGTGTCCGGACCGGGAGACGTCGTCGAGCGATGAGCGACTGGCAGGAGACGCTGGCCGCGGAATCGGTCGCGTTCGGCGTGGCACCACCGAGCTGCGGAACGTGGATACGCCGCCGCCGCGGAGATGGACTTCGTCTCGATGGCCGCCGGGTCTCGGGGGCCGCGAGGCTGACCTGCAGCCGGTGTCGAGGGTTCTGTCCCGGGCCGGCGAAGGTGATGCCGGTGAAGGTGCAGCGGCTCTGCGTCCTGCGAGAATGGACATCGGATACAGGTAGCCCACGTGGCTGCCGAACGACCCGGATATCCATTCCACCGAGCCGCCCTCGTCGCAGCGGGCGCGCTTGGTGTTGAGGTTGTACATGTTCTTCGACCAGTTCTCGATCGTCGAATAGCGCAGGTGGGCGCCCCTGCCGATGAAGAGCTCGACCGCGCCGGCGTGGAGGTTGGCCACGTTGTACTTCGGCGCCGAGCACCCCTCGATGAAGTGCAGGTCGGCGTCATCTTCCACGATGATGAGCGTATGCTCGAACTGCCCTGCGCCGCTTGGCGTTCAGACGGAAGTACGACTGCGGCGGGAAGTCGAGGCGCGTGCCCTTCGGGACGTAGACGAACGATCCTCCCGACCATACGGCGCCATGGAGCGCAGCGAACTTGTGGTCGGTGGGCGGGATGAGCGTCATGAACTTCTCGTGGATGAGCTTCTCCCATTCAGGCTCGTGCAGGGCCTCTTCGATGCCGGGTACACGATGCCCATTTGGGCGACGGATTCCTGCACGCTGTGATAGACGAGCTCGAGTCGTACTGGGCGCCGACGCCCGCGAGGTAAACGCGTTCGGCCCGAGGGATGCCCAGGCGGTCGAACGTGTTCTTCACGTCGTCGGAAGGCTTTCCCCAGTCGCTTTTCTGGTCGGTGTTGGGCTTGACGTAGGTGACGATGTTGTCCATGTCGAGCCCGGCGATCGACGGGCCCCAGTCGGGGGTCGCCATGCGATGGTAGGTTTCAAGGGACTTCAGGCGGAAGTCGAGCATCCACTGCGGCTCGTCCTTGCGACTCGAGATCTCTTCGACGATTTCAGGGGTCAGGCCGGCGTCGACGCGTTCGAAATCCTTCTCTTCGTAGCGGAAGTCGTACATCGAACGGTCGATGTCGGCGACCTCGGTGCGTTCTTAGGCATGGGGAAGCCTCCTATTCGGCGTCCGCCGCGGCGCGCTCGATGAGCGCGGCCAGGAGCTCTTCGTCATGGGATGCGGCTTCCGCTTCAGCGGCGGCGAACTGCTCGAAGCCGTTCTCGTCGATGGACTGGACCATGCTCGCATCGCCTTCGGCGATCATATGCCCGCTCATCATGACGTGGACGCGGTCGATGCTCAGGTGTTCGAGGATGCGCGTGGTAGGGTGATGACCATCAGCGCTGCCGTTGCAGCGGCGGCGGTGAGGCCTCCATGCCGCGGGACACGACGCCGAGGGCATCGACGTCGAGGCCGGAGTCGGTTTCGTCGAGGATGGCGAGCTTAGGCTGAAGGAGCAGGGGCTGGAGCATCTCGACCTTCTTCTCCTCGCCGCCGGAGAAGCCGACGCCGAGCTCGCGATCGAGCCAGGCCGGATCCATGTCGAGCTCTTCGCAGAGGTCTTTCAGGGACCTGCGGAACTGCTTGCCCTGAGATCGGCGCCTTCTCGGCCCGCGACAGGATGCGCGCAGGAAGCTGGACAAGGGGCACGCCGGGGAATCTCGACCGAGCCTGGAAGCTCAGGAAGAGTCCGGCGCGGGAGCGTTGTCGGGGAGGCCGGTGATGTCCTGGCCATCGAATTCGATCGAGCCGCCATTGACGGTGTGAGACGGGATCGCCCATGATCACGTGGCCGAACGTCGACTTGCCCGTGCCGTTGGGGCCCATGAGGACATGGGTCTCGCCGGCGGCGAGCTCGAGGTTGACGTTCTTCAGGATGAGCTTGTCGTCGACCGATGCGAACAGGTCGTTGATCTTGAGAAGCGGTTGCGCCATCGGGAAAGCCTTTCCGGAGAGCTTTAATTCCTATAAAAATTATATGATTAAAATAAACGGATGGCTCCATATGTCCAATATGGACAGCGCGCAAAAAGGCGGGAAAACCCGCGTCGCGCACGACCGGAACACAGTTGCTACGCATCTAGGGTGCGTTTCGATCGAAGGAGCGAGGATGCTTGTCACGACGAAAGGGCGCTATGCCATGCGTCTCATGGCGGACGTCGCTCACCATTTTCGAGAAAGAGACGCCCTTTCTTTGCGCGCCGTGGCCCAACGCGAAGGCATCTCGATGAAGTACCTCGAGCAGCTCGCCCGTCCATTGGTCAAGTCAGGCCTGCTCAAAAGCGTGCGTGGGAAGGGAGGCGGCTATGTGCTCGCCGGAGCCGTCCGCCGCGATACGTGCGGGCGACATACTGCGTGCGGCCGAGGGGAACATTCTTCCCGTATCGTCATGCGACGGCGTGACCTTCGATTGCGCGCGCATTGCCGACTGCGCTTCGGTGAAGTTCTGGATCGGCCTCGACCGCGTCATCGAGGACTACGTCGACGGCGTCATGCTGAAGGACATCATCGACGAGGGCGACGTGTTCTTCGATGTGGACAAGATCAGCCAGATCGTGGCGGCGAAAGCTCTTGGAAGAAGATGCGGAATGAACGCACCGGGAAGCGCCGCGGATCGATCTTCGTCAAAAGAGCAGGAGCATCTGAGCGAGACGTATGCGAAGCTCAAGCGCATAGAGGATGCGCAGGTCGCGAAGCTTGCGAACATCATGCGCGCCGCTGCGGCGGATAAGAGCTCGATGAGCGACGATCTCGGCCTCGATACGGCCGATCTGGACCATTCCTTTGAAGCCCAGGTGGAACTCGAGGGGAATGAACCAGGTCATCGACGAATACAACGCCGCGGCCCGCGTGGCTTCCGAAAAACCTCTCCGCGCGCCAGCTCGCTTGCGCAGCCGTACTTCGCCAAGGTCGAGCTTCGGTTCAAAGCCGACCGACCCGGTCAGGACATCTATATCGGATCGACGGGCATGACCGACGAGAACCGGCGGCATTTCGTCATCGATTGGCGGTCTCCGGTCGCGGAGACGTATTACAACCGCGACATGGGGACGGACCTCGTATGAGGGCGAACGGGCGCACCATCGTCGTCGATTTGAAGAACCGTCGCCAATTCGATATCGAGGCCGACCGTCTGAACGCGTACTTCGACACGTCGGTCGCGATCGAGGATCCTTTGCTGCTCGCTTCCTCAAGAAGCACCGGTCCGCTCGGATGCAGGCCATCACGGCCACGATCCAGAAGGAGCAGAACGAGGTCATCCGCCATGAGAGACGTACCGGTGCTGCTGGTCGACGGCATTGCGGGATCCGGCAAGACGTCGGTGCTGATGCAGCGCATCGCCCTATCTGTTCTACCGCGAACGGGAGACGCTCGATCCGTCCGATGTGCATCTCTTCACGCCGAACCCGGTGTTCAGGGCGCTATATCGACGACGTGCTTCCCCAGATGGGCGAGAGCAATCCGCATTCGACGACCTGGGCGCGGTTCGCGCGATCCCTCAGCGCGACCGATCGCGGCATGCGTGCCGACGAGCTGTCCGCGGACGACCTTGCGCGCATCGATGAAATGCTCGACGGGTTCCGCTTCGAGGTCGGCGACTTCCGTCCGTCGTGCTTCGCACCGGACGCGCGGTGCTCACGGCTGCCCAGATCCAGGGCGTCTTCGATAAATTCGGGCGCATACCCGCGGGTCCGCGTCTGCTCGCTGCGGTCGAGGAAGAGCTTTTCGATCACTTGACCAACCGCGTGAAAGCAGGCGGCCCATACCGAATGGGCGGAAGACGAGATGCTCGGGCTCGACGAAGGCGAGCAGCGCCGCCTGTTCAACGAATACGGCGACCCTTTGTCCGACGAGGAAACGGCATCGCGCATCCGCATCTACCTGGACGACCCTGCATGCCGATGCCTTCAAGACGCTCGAGACCTTCGGATGGCTCAACGTGGACCGCGTCGCTGTCGCCGTCTGATCGGCCGCGATAATCTGACCACGGCGGAATGGCTCTACCTTAAGACGGTCATCACGGGCATGGGGGATCCTTGGGCGCGCTACGTCATGGTGGACGGTGCAGGGACTATACATCGGCCCAGCTCGCAGTGTTGGCGCGGTACTTTCGCTCGGCGCACTTCACTGTTGCTGGGCGACGAGAATCAGGCCATCGTCGCGCATACCGCGACCTGCGGCGAGATCCGCCGTCTGTTCACGCGTGCGTTCGGGTCGGTGGATGAATGCCGGCTCATGACGAGCTATCGCTCGTCTCCCGAGATCACGGCTCTGTTCGCGGGCCTCCTGGACGCCGACGCGCGCATCGAGGTCAATTCCGTGCAGCCGAAGGCATGGCGCCGCGTTCGTGGCGGCGGCATCCGATGAAGCGTACGCGCAGGCCCTTTGCGAAGCGGTTCGCGACGCGCGGTCGGGCGAGGGGCTCGTGGCGCTCGTGGCCGGTCGAAGCAGGAGCTGAAGCGAATCGAGCGCATCCTGGGCGAGGACGCGCCTCGCGTCATGCGCGGCGACGAACCCCTTCCAGAATCCGGCATGGTCGCGCTCGAGGTCTCCCTTGCGAAGGGCTCGAATTCGACCACGTCGTCATCCCCGACGCATCGTCTTCGGCCTATCCGCCCGACGACGATATCGCGCGCCGCCGCCTCTATGTCGTCCCTGTCGCGCGCGACGCGCCGCCTGACGGTCCTTGCGAAGGGTCCGGCGACCCCGCTTTCTCGGGTCTGGCGTGATTCAGGATGTTTTCAGACGGGCAGATGGGCGCCCGTCTTCGGCGTTACAATATCCTATCGACCGAAACGCATGCGAGCCGGCTTTCACGAGGCCGAGCGCCGACGCACGTCGCCGCTTCTCGCATCGAGCCCATCGGGGCGTATTGATCCGAGCGCGTCCGCGATCGCGGAGAGCGCCTGAAGGAGGAACCGTAAGATGTGCGGCATCGTTGGATACACCGGCACCTCGCAGGGCCACAGATATCCTGATCGACGGCCTGAAGCGCATGGAATACCGCGGCTACGATTCCGCAGGCATCGCGGTGCAGACGGATGCGGGTCTCGTGGTCAGGCGCAAGGTGGGGAAAAGGTGTCCGGCCTTGAAGCCATCGTCGCGTCCGAGCATATCGAAGCACCTGCGGCATCGGGCATACGCGCTGGGCGACCCACGGCCGCCCGAGCGAGCGCAACGCGCATCCCCATACCGACTGCTCGGGACGCTTCGCCGTCGTCCATAACGGCATCATCGAAAACTTCGCCGCGCTGAAGGAAGAGCTTGCCGGGCGCGGGCACGAGTTCAGAAGCGACACCGACACCGAGGGTCATCGCGCACCTGATCGAAGAGGCATACGAAGGCGATCTGCTCGATGCCGATGCGCATGGCCGCGCGCAGGCTCGTCGGCGCGTACGGCCTGGCCGTCACCTGCACGTTCGAGCCCGGCGTCATCGTGGCCGCGCGCAGGATTCCCCGGTCATCATCGGCGTCGGCGAGACGGGCGCGATCGTGGCGAGCGACATCGTGGCCATCGTGGACGAGACGCGCGATGCCGTCGTCTTGGAGAACGATACCTTCGCGCGCATGGCCTGCGTGGACGGAGAGTTTCCATCTCCTATCGCGACTTCGACGGCGAGGGCGATCGAGCCCGAGGTCATGCATGTCGACTGGGATATCTCGGCCGCCGAGCGCGGCGGGTACCCCTGACTTCATGATGAAGAGATCTTCGAGCAGCCGCGCACCATCCGCGACACCCTTGCGGGGCGCATGGTGAACGGCCATCTGAAGTTCGACGAGCTCACGCTCAATTTCGAAGAGCTCGCGGCCATCGATCGCGTCTACATCATCGCGTGCGGCACCAGCTACCATGCCGGCCTTGTCGCGAAAGAACCTGATAGAAGGCTGGAGCCGCATTCCGTGCGAAGTCGAGGTGGCGAGCGATTCCGCTACCGCAACCCGATCGTCACGCCGTCCACGCTGGTCGTGGCCGTATCCCAGTCCGGCGAGACGGCCGATACGCTCGCCGCCATCCGCGACGCGCGCATCCGCGGCGCGAAGGTGTTCGGCATCACGAACGTCGTGGGCAGCCCGATCGCTCGCGAAAGCGACGGCGTCATCTACATCAAAGGCGAACAAGGAAAATCGCCGTGGCCGCCACCAAGACTTCCTCGGCCAGGTCGTCGCGCTGACGCTCCTGTCCATGCTGCTCGGCCAGGTGCGCGGGCTCTGACGACCGGCAGATCCGCATGCTCTTCCGCGAGCTCGCCGACACGGCGCTGCAGGTGGAAGAGATCCTGTCCGACCTCGCGCCCATCGACGAGGGCGGCCGAGGGCCTGCAGGACGCGACGAGGCGCCCTGTTCGTCGGGCGCGGCATCGGAGCCACGATCTGCTACGAAGGCGCCCTCAAGCTCAAGGAGGTCAGCTACCTGCACGCGAGGCCCATGCCGCCGGCGAGATGAAGCATGGGCCCGATCGCCCTGCTCGACGAGGGGTTCCCCGTCATCGCGGTGGCGACGCAGAGCCCCACGGCCGACAAGGTGGTTTCCAATATCCAGGGTGCAAGGCCCGTGGCGCTGTCATCGTCGTCGTGGCCACCGAAGGCGACGAGGACATCAAGGAACACGCCGATTACGTGATCTATGTGCCGAAGGTGCGCGACTGCTTCAGCGCCGTCACGGTCAGCGTGCCGCTGCAGCTCTTCGCCCGCGCTATCGCCATCAAACGTGGCTGCGACGTTGATCAGCCTCGCAACCTGGCCAAATCGGTCACGGTCGAATAGAGGCGCGGCATGCCGGTCGGACTTGGGGTCGATATCGTCGAAATCGAGGCGCATGGAGCGCGTCCTTGCGCGCACGTCGTCGTTCGTCTCGAAGGTCTTCACCGACGAGGCGTGCGTATTGCGAATCAAAGGCAATGCCGCCGCGCGGTTCGCCGCCCGCTTCGCGGCGAAGCGGTGTGCAAGGCGCTTGGAACAGGTATTCTGGCCTGCGGCATCGGCATGAAGGACGTCGAGGTCTCGCACGACCGGCGCGGCAAGCCCGTCGCGGTGCTGCATGGGCGGGCGGCCGAGCTCGCCCAGGAACAGGGCATCACGGATATCCCCCTTTCGATTTCATACGCATGCGGTCGTCGTCGCGAACGCGGTCGCCATCACGAAGGCGGCGGAAGAGGACAAGGACGTCGGCGCGATGTGAAGGCCGAGCTCGCAAGCCGATTCGAGGAAGCGCGCAGCATGCTCGACGAGCTCAGCTCGGAAACCGCGGAAGCCATCGAAGGATGTGATCGGGCGTGACATTGCTGGACGACATCCGTCCTGCGCGCGGGAGTTCCTGCGTGGTGCCGTCGAAGCGGTGGCCGACCTCGTACCTCGGATACCTGCCGATGCCCATAAGCATTCGCGCGGCGTGTGCGAGCTGTATGTCGGAAGCAAGGACTATCCTGGCGCGGCGGTGCTTTCCTCCCGTGCCGCCAATAAGCTGAGCTGCGGATACGTTATCGCGTACACGACATCGAGGGCGGGCGGCCTGCGGGCGCAGAGCCCCTCGATCGTGGTGCGCGACCATGCGTCGTTCGCCGAGGCACGGCGATGAGGATGAGCCGCGTCGCCCGCGCGCAGTGGTCGTCGGATGCGGATTTCCCTCTTCGACGGCGCGCGACGGCCTCGCGCGAGCTGAGCCGTGCGTGCGCGCCCAAGGGGGCCCCTCGGTTTCCGAAAGGCCTGCCGCGGCATGTTCGCCCGAGCATCGCACGCGTGCTGGAACGTTCCGACTGTCCGGCGCTTCTGGACGGCGGCGCCTTGGATGCCGTGGGATCGGGAGACGTGCGTGCGCTGCTCGAAAAAGCGCACCGGCCGCACGACCGCCGTCATCACGCCGCATCTGGGCGAGGCGGCGCGCATCGCCCAGGCGATGCGCATGAGACGAGGATCTTGCGCCCGTGGCGCTTTCCCGAGGCCATCGCCGAGTGAGCTTCGACGATCTGCATGCTGAAGGGATCCGATGTCTGGATTTCGACGCCCGAGGTTCGACCTATATCGTGGATGCGGGCACCTGGGCGCTTGCGAGCGGGCACCGGAGATGTGCTTGCCGGTGCCGTCGGATCTTTGCTTGCGTACGGCATGATGCCGCTCGAAGCGGCCGTGCTCGGCGCGCACATCCATGCGTGCGCGGGGCGGATGGCAGGAGAAGGCCTGGCCTTCGGGCCGACGGCCGAGATGTGCTCGACCGCCGCGCCGCAGGCTGCGGGCCGATTCTATGAGGAGAACGTCGTGAGGCGATATCAAAGTCACGCCTGGATTCTCGCGACGAGTTCCTGCCGGGGCGCAGCGGCGGGTCCGTGAACGCACCGCTTCTCATCTCGGGCATCGTTTTGGTCCTGCTCGGCATCGCGAGCGTTCTCAATCCTGAAACGTTCCTGGCGGGCCTGTCGTACGCGGCGGGCGTCGGGTTCCTGTTCGTCGGCGCCGTCATGCTCGATCTCGTACCTGCGCGTGCGGGGAACGCTGCAGGGAAAAAGGTGGGATATCCCTGTTCACGACCATTGCGGTGCTCGTTTTTCGGCATCGTGCTCTGCGCGCATCCGCTCATCGGCGTGACGATCGCCGCGTGGATGCGTCGGCCTCGGGCTCGTCGTATTCGGCCTGTGCAGATGTTCGTCGGCGTGCAGCTTCGTTCTTTCGGCGGCATCATGTGCGTCGTCGAGCTCGCGTCGGGCGTCTTCGAGATCGTTCTGGGCGGGCCATATTGCATCTGGCCTGGCAGCTAGGGGCTCATCATCGGGCTCGTCGGCATCGTCTGCAGATCTCGCTCATCGCGTTCAGCCTGCCTATCGGCATCGATCACACCAACCGGCTCTGGTAGCCCTCAAACGGAGGATTTCTTCAATCATGGATCAGGACAGCCTTTTCGGGTCGGACGGCCAGGCTCTGGACGCCGACGGGACCCGTGCGCGCGTTCGGGCGCTTCGCAAGAAATCGAGCACACACGTATCTCTGTTACGCGAAGGATGCTTGCCGGAAATCTCCGATGCGGCGTTCGATTCGCTGATGCGCGAACTGCGCGAACTCGAGCAAGCCCATCCTGAGCTCATCGATCCGACCAGCCCGACGCAGCGCGTCGGCGGGTACGTGGGCGAGCAGTTCTCGCCCGTGCGCCATGCGGTGCGCATGTATTCGCTGGACAACGCCATGGGCTGGAAGAGCTCGACGAATGGCTCGCGCGCACCGTGGAAGCCATCGGGCATCCGGTGCCGTTCTGCTGCGAGCTTAAGATCGACGGCTCGTCCATCGCGCTCACGTACGAGGCGGGCGTGCTGACGAAGGCTGCGACGCGCGGCGACGGCTACCACGGGCGAAGATGTCACCGTCAATATGCGCACGGTGCGCGACATCACCGTTGCGTCTGCGCGATGCGGGCATCGAGGGACTTGTCGATCCCGATGCGAGCATCGAGGTCCGCGGCGAGGTCTACATGCCGAAACGGAGCTTCGAGTCGCTGAACGCGGCCGCAGCCGCTGGGGCGAAGCAAGGGTTCGCCAATCCGCGCAACGCCGCCGCCGGTTCGCTTCGCCAGAAGGATCCGACCGTCACGCAGAAGGCGCGACCTCTCACGTTCCTATACGCCATTGCCGACGACGCTCCGGTGCGCGCCGAATCGCAGTGGGATCGCTGAGATGGCTCGGCGACTGCGGTTTCCGTGAATCCCGACGTCAAGCGCTGCGACACGCCCGAAGAGGTGCATCGCTTCTGCGAAGAGGTGGCCGACCGGCGCGACTCGCTTCCGTGACGGCATCGACGGCGTGGTGGTGAAGGTGGACTCGTTCGCGATCCAGCGCGAGATGGGCTTCACGGCCCGCGCGCCGCGGTGGGCCATCGCCTACAAGTTCCCGCCGAAGAAGACTACGGTGCTGCGCGACATATCGGTCAGGTCGGACGCGCAGGGAGCCATCACGCCGGTGGCCGAGCTCGATCCGGTGCGCGTGGACGGATCCGTGGTTGCGCGTGCGACGCTGCATAACCTCGACGAGGTGCACCGCAAAGAGACGTGCGCGTCGGCGACACGATCATCGTGCGCAAGGCCGGAGACGTGATTCCCGGGTCCTGGGCGGTGCTTTCGCTGCGTCCGGAGGCGCGATTCATGCGGGAGATGCCTGCGGTGTCCGAGCTGCGAAGCCTGCTCGTGCGCGAGGACGGAGGCTGCGTTCCGGTGCGTTTCCATCGACTGTCCTGCTCAAGCGACGGAACGCCTCATCCATTGGGCGAGCCGCGGCGCCATGGATATCGACGGCATGGGCGAGGGAGATCGTCGCGCGCCTGGTGGAGTCGGGACGCTTGACCGACGTTGCGGATTACTACAACCTTTCGGAATACGACCTGGCCACGCTTGAGACGGGGCGCACCAACAGGAGGGCGAACCCGTTCATCTGGGATCGACCATCGCTGCCAAGTTGGTCGCGTCGATCGAGGCATCAAGGCGCGACCGTTCGGACGCGTGCTGTTCGGCCTGGGCATTCGTCATGTCGGCAAGACCACGGGCGCGCAGATCGCCGCCGCGTATCCTTCGATGGACGCGCTCGCAGAGCATCCGAGGAAGACCTGGCGGCCATCGACGGCGTCCGGGGCATCATCGCCAAACATCCGCGCGTTCTTGGAGACGCCCGACAACCGCGAAGTCATTCATCGGCTGGGGATGCTCGGCGTCCGCATGGAAAGACGTGCGGACTGAGGGCGAGGACGTGCCCCAGACGCTTGCGGGCATCACGTTCGTGCTGACGGGGTCGCTCGTCGAAAGCGGCATGACGCGCGATGAGGCGGGCTCGCGGCTGAGGCCATGGGCGCCAAGGTGTCGGGCAGCGTGTCGAAGAAGACGGGAGTACGTGATCGCGGGCGAAGCCGCCGGCAGCAAGTACGACAAGGCCGTTGCGCTGGGCGTTCCGGTGCTTTCGAAGCGGATCTGCTGCGGCTGCTGGAGACTGGATCGCTCGAGGCGGCGGGCATCGCCTAGGGGCGGAGCGCTGCGGCACGAAATGGCGAAACCCTCTCTGCGTGCGATATACTGCCGACTGATTCACGATTCGGGATGGGCCGCCGCCGATGACGGCGGATACGAGGGAGATGCGCTGACGATGGAAGACAGGCTGAGCGCAGATACGACGAGAAGGTGCTGCGTCGCTTGATTCAGATCGAGACGGCGAACAGGGCCGAGGAAAAGAAGAGCCCGCTTGCTTTCGTGAAGCGCGACACGGCGGCCGGCGCATCTATGCGGCGTCTTGACCAGCTTGGATATGTCGGTGCTGCATATCGGGACGGCAATCCGCTTGTCGTCGAGGTGCTGGGACGCGGATATTCCTATCTCGCCATGATCGATGCGGAGATCGCCGACATCGAGCGTGCGGAACGCTATCGCAGGAAGACCATCAGCATGACGTCTTCATCTCATGCGTGGCCGCGGGCATCGGCGTGATCGGCGTGATCTTCGGCTTCCTGCTCGGGCACGTGCTGTAATACCGGAATCTACATCACGAGGTCGGCGATGACCTTGATGAAGAGCAGCGAGATGACGACGATGATGATGGGGCGCACGATCTTCGTGCCGCCCTTCAGGACCAGGCCGGCTCCGATGTAGTTGCCGATGATGCTGAATGCCGCGGCGATGAGTCCGAGCCCGATCAGACGACGCCGGCATGCAGGAACGTGATGAGCGCGGCGACGTTCGACGCCAGGTTCGCGATTTTTAGTCTCTCCCGACGCTTCTTTGATTCCGAGCTTTCCGAACACGACGAATGCAAGCAGCATGAACGTTCCCGTTCCGGGCCCGTAGAAGCCGTCGTAAACGCCGACGGTAGCGAAATAGCCAGGATGACGGCGAGGGCGGCGATGCAACGGTACGTCTTCGGCCTTGGATGCTCCTAGGTCAGGCTTGCGCAGGACCGCGATGGCTACAAGGGGCAGCGATACGATGAGGACGATTTGGAAGATGCCGTCGGGTGTGAGCAGCGCCGGCGCGCTCCGATGGCCGAGCCGGCGAGGCGCGCCGATGACGGCGGGAATCGCCGGTTTCCAACGACGAAACCTCCGCGCATGAAGCGAAATGTCGCAGCCGCCGTGCCGACCGTGCTCGAGAGCTTGTTCGTGGCGATCGCCGTGTGGGCGGGCAAGCCTGCGAGCAGGTACGCGGTGAGGGAGACGGGTCCTCCGCCGCCAGCGATGGCATCGACGACGCCCGCAAGGAATACGAGCGGGCAGACGCTATGATGAGCGTGATCGGGTCCATGGAGGCCTAACGGTCGGTGGCGTGCGACGAGGCAGATCGAAGGACGGTGCCGGACGGGTCGGACCGCATGCGTTGCCGTCGGGCATCGAGGCAAGCGCGTGCGAGCGTTGGCTGCCGTGGCAGCCCGGCGCCTAGCATTGCTGCCGCGATGCGGTGGACGGCCTCGAACGGCGCGTCGTTGCGACGGGCGCCCTACGAAGGCAACCGTTGATTATAGAGGCAAGACGGCTGCGCTGCGGTTGCGAGAGAACTGCGGGAACGTGCGCGAGGGCGGCTGCGTGACGGTGCGAGAGAGCTGCGGGAACGCTGCGCGAAGCGGCTGCCTTCGTGGCGGAACGCATGGTCTGTTCCATCGGTTCATCCCCGATCGATTCTTGCGCGAAAATTCGCACAAGCTCGTATGATGAGGCGTTGGGTTCGTGCGATTCCGATCGAAGGGGGACCAATGTTGGATTCAAAAGTCGTTTCGCGCTATGAGCTGCGGCGTGTATGTGATTGCCGCACTAGGGATGAAGACACGAAAGCGGGATGCATCGTCAATACGTTAACGCAGGTCGCATCGAAGCCCGCACGTGTGATCGTTGCGATCAACAAGGATAACTACGACGGGCGTCGTGCTTTCGTCCAGCCGTTTCGAAGCTTCGGTGCTTGCAGAGTCCGCTCCTATGGAGCTCATCGGGCGTTTTGGATTCCGCTCGAGCGCCGACACCGATAAATTCTCCGATACCGAAAATCCGTATAGACGAGGCGGGCGTTCCGTATGTGGCCGAACATGTCGTGTCCCATATGGGCGTGCGCGTGCTGTCTTCCGAGGATGTCGGGTCGCATATGCTGATCGTCGGCGAGGTCGAGGAGGCAGATGTCCTATCGGCCGAAGAACCGATGACGTATGCATATTATCACCAGGTCAAAGGTGGAAGGACACCTCCGAAGAGCCTCGTCGTACGAAGCGCCTGATATTGCGGACGATGCGAATGGGTCCGATGCCTCTCAGCCGAGCGATGCGGGCGTCGGGTCGAGGTTCGACTCCTCGTTATGGATGGCAGTGCCAGGTGTGCGGGTACATCGTCGAAATCGATGAGCTTCCCGATGATTTCGTCTGTCCTATCTGCGGCGTCGGGAAGAACTTCGTTCGCGTCGAGCTGTGATCAGGGCGGGCCTGCGTTTCGAAACACCAGATACAGCTGCGATGGAAGAGGGTCTTATTCGCATCGAGACCGCTATCGGGGCGTCAGTTTCTGCTGCAGAGGGTTCAGGCAAGGTCTGCATCGTAGGAGAGAAGATCGCGAACGGACTTCCCTGCTCATGCGGAGGTTCAGATCCGGTTGCCTGTTCATACCGAGGCTCAGGTTCGGCCGAAGAAGAGGCGGTCTGTGTTCCTCGCGGCTTAGGGCCGAGTTAGGATCCCGCTCACGCCGAGGTTCAGGCTTAAGCTCGGCTGCTCTGCTCATACCAGGACTCAGGTCCGGTTGCCCGTTCGGTGCGATGGGAGCCGTCATGTTCGGCGGTTTGCTCAGAGAGAGAGGGGGGGGTATAGCCCCTTTTCGACCATCGAATTCGATGCCGATGACAAAAATCGCTGTTTAGAGAATTCCGAGCATCGTTTCTGTTGTACTCACAACGAAACTGCCCGTAATCAAGCGTCATTTCGTTGTAATAACAACTTATGTACCGAAAAAATACCCCTATAGGGTATACTAAGCTTCGATTTTTTGGCATTGGGAAAGGGTTTGACTTACGGCCTTCGGCGCATGACCGCACGCGACTCGCACGACCCACGCACGACCGTACACGGCCCGTATGACTTGCGCGGTCGCACACGACCCACGCAGCCCGCACGACCCACGCGACCCGCACAGCCCGCACGACCGCATGCACGAGCGGGCGCTCGACCAACATTCAAAGGCCGCGGCCCGTACATGACTCTCACGACCCGCGCGGTCGTATACGACCACGACCCACGCATGACCGCATGCGGCCTGCGCGCTCCGCACAGCCCGCACGACCCACATGCCCGCACGCGATCCGCCTATCGTTCGCACTGAAAAGTCCACTCCCGTAAGCGCCGTTCGCCGGTTTTCAGGATCGTCGAATTGCGAGGCCGTTTTCCTATCAAAACATCAGTCACATCTTTTAGATGCATAAAAATAAGCTGATATTCAGCAATGTGCATAACACAGAGATGATATGGCTAAATTGTGCATGAATTTCCAGATTAGAATTCTTACTTGCTCCATCGGCGTCGAGACGGTTGGTGTACCTACCCATACAAAAGCGCTGCACATGATGCACGTGGGTGCGACAGATGCCCCCTCCGCATGCGTCAGGCGCTTGGGCCGAAGGCGTGACCGCGCGCCAAAGAAGCCGTCAAAGAAGCCGTCTCGTGCGGCGCATCGATCGAGAGGATTCGCACCCATGCCTATCGCATTCACGATGCCGATCTCCCTCCGACGCCAGGACCGACGAATCACGCTGCGACGCTCGCGTGTGCTGATGCATGTGGTCCGATAGGGTGCTAACACCCTTTTCTCTTCCATAGGACGTATGACAGCACCCGGCGTCGCCGGCTTTTTCACTATATACGCTCGCTTCGGGCGTATGGTCCGATAAACCATCCTCGCTTCGCTTCATCGGCGTTTTGCGCGGCCGCAAGCCGCGCATCGACTGCTCGCATCGCTTCGCCGCACATCGAACGCCTGCTGTTTTTCCCGATATAGCCGTGCGCCAAAGCACCCGAAGAAAGGAACTTTCATGACTGCCGAAACCACCGCATCCGAAAAGCAGAAGGTCGTTCTCGCCTATTCCGGCGGTCTCGATACCTCCGTCGTCCTTAAGTGGCTTCAGGTCGAAAAAGACCTTGATGTCATTTGCCATCTGCGGAAACGTAGGCCAAGACGAAGAGGATCTCGAGGTACATCAAGCAGAAGGCCCTCGATATGGGCGCCATCGCGTCGAAGCCATCGACATGCGCGAGGAATATGCGGACAAGTACTTGACCAAAGCGCTTGCGGCGAACGGCCTGTACGAGAACTCCTACCCGCTGCTGTCCGCGCTTTCCCGTCCGCTCATTTCGAAATACCTGGTGGAAGCCGCGCATACGTACGGAGCCGCCTTCGTCGCGCATGGCTGCACGGGAAAAGGGAACGACCAGGTGCGTTTCGAGACATCCATCAAGGCGCTCGATCCGAACCTGACGATCCTGGCTCCGGTGCGCGAGTGGAACCTGCATACCCGCGAGGATGAGATGAGCTTGGGCCACGAGAACGGCGTGCCCGTGCCCGTCACTCCGGCATCCCCGTATTCCATCGACGACAATCTGTGGGGCCGCGCGATCGAGTGCGGCGTTCTGGAAACCCTGGGAACGAGCCTCCCGAGGATATTTGGCAGACCGACCAATCCGGTCGATGCGCCCGACGAGCCCGAATATCTCGAGATCGGGTTCGAGGCCGGCGTTCCCTGCTCGCTGAACGGCGGAAAGATGAGCCTCCTCAAAGCTGATCAATGAAGTCGATCATGCCGCCGGCACGCATGGCGTGGGCCGTTTGGATATGGTCGAGAATCGCCTTGTCGGCGTGAAGTCGCGTGAATGCTACGAGGTGCCTGCGGCAACGGTCCTCATCGCCGCCCATAAGGCGCTCGAATCGCCTCTGTCTCGACCGCGAGACCGTGCATTTCAAACTCGGCGTCGAGCAGCAGTGGGCGACCTCCGTACTACGGCCTCTGGTTCTCGCCGCTCAAGCAGGCGCTCGATGCGTTCTGCGCAGAAACGCAAACGCACGTGACCGGCACCATCAAAGTCAAGCTCTTCAGGGATCGTGCGTGGTCGTCGGCCGCCAGAGCCCCTATTCCCTCTATGATTACGGATTGGCAAGCTACGGCGAGGCTCGATACGTTCGACCACGGCGGCCGGGGCTTCATGTACCTGCACGGCCTTCCGACGACGGTTTGGGCGCAGAAGCAAGGCGCCAAAGCAGGATTAATGCAGCTTTCGATCAGTCTTCGCTGATGGCCGTATGGGCGGTCGCCCATGCGACTAACGGCTTTGCTTCGATGGCTCCAGGCGCGACAAACCGCTCGACTTCCGCAGCGGTTGCAAACGTAGCGAACCGCTCCGGCTCTCGCAGCGGCTTCAAGTGCGGAATGCCGCTCGGTTTCTGCGCATCCGGAAGATAGAAAAGGTTCATCCGATGGCTCTTTGGTCAGGCAGGTTCGAGAGGCGTCAGCGCCTTCACGCAGGAGTTCGGCGCATCTCTTCCGATGGATACATCGATGTATGACCAGGATATTCGAGGATCGCTGGCTCATGCGAAGATGCTCACTGCGCAAGGCGTCATCAGCGACGAGGACTATGCGGCCATCGAGCGGGAGATTTCGCATATCAAAGAGCCAGATGGACGAAGGCGCCTTCGCATTCGATGTGAACGATGAAGACATCCATATGGCGGTCGAGGACGGCTTATCTCCGACATCGGTTCGGCGGGCGCGCGCCTGCACACCGGCCGTTCCGCAACGACCAGGTCGCGACCGATATACGTCTGTACGCCAAGGATGCCATAGCCGAGGTGCTTGCGGTCAACTGCGAGCTTCGTCGGGCGTTCTCGATAAGGCCGATGAATGCCTCGGCATCGTCATGCCTGGCTACACACACCTTCAGCATGCGCAGCCGGTGCTTCTGAGCCACCGCTTGCTTGCGTATGCGTGGATGTTCACGCGCGACTTCAAACGCCTGCTGGATGCCTATGGCGCGGCGGACGCGAATCGCGGGATCGGCGGCGCTTGCGGGCACCACGCATCCGCTCGACCGTCGGATGACGACCGAGCTGCTCGGTTTCGACCACGCCATTCCAAATTCGTTGGACGCGGTGTCCGATCGCGATTACCTGCTCGACCTGGACTACGCATGCGGCGTGGCCATGATGCACCTCTCGCGCATCTGCGAGGAGATCGTGCTCTGGTCTTCGACCGAGGTTCGGCTTCATCACGCTGTCCGATTCGTTCTCCACCGGGTCGTCCATCATGCCGCAGAAGAAGAATCCGGACTTCGCCGAGCTGACGCGGGGGAAGATGGGCCGCGTCGTGGGAGACCTGGTCGGACTTCTGGTCACGATGAAGTGCTGCCTCTGGCCTACAACAAGGACCTGCAGGGTGCAAGGAAGGCGCGATGGACGCGGCGAAGACGCTGCATGACTGCGCTGGTTATCGTCGAAGGCATGGTGTCCACGATGATGGTGCACGAAGACGTCATGCGCGCAGGTGCGAGCAAAGGGTTCACGGCGGCGACCGATGTGGCGGATTATCTGACCAAGAAGGGGATGCCGTTCCGTCAGGCGCATGAAACGGTCGGCGAACTCGTGCTGTATTGCGAAAAGAGTGGAAAGGATCTGGCGGTCTTTCGATCGAGGAGCTGAAGGGCGCATCCGACCTGTTCGAAGGGATATCGTCTCGGCGTTGGACATCGATGCGATCGTCGCGCGCGCACGACGTATGTGCGGTACCGGGCATGACGCGGTGAAGGTTCAGATGGAAGAAAGCAAAGGCTGCGCTCGAAAGCCGATCGTAAAGGATTCCTGCATAGGGGCGGGAAGCGGTCGGGATCGTCGGTCAGTACTTGGCCCCTGCCCTGTATGCCGGCGGAATCGCCGTTCGGGCATGCCGGATCCATTCGTGCCGTCCACCTGGCTCTATGCATTGGCGGAATCGCCTCGGGACTCGAAGCTTTCGAGCAGGAAAAGGAAGCGGCCCGGGGTGGCCGGGCCGCTGTGCAAGGTCGTCGGAGACGCGCAGGAAATGCGCCATCCGACTGCAGGGAGGAAGATGCCATCCGTTTGACGCCGGCGCTATGCGGGGATGAAGGAGAGGTCGGCAGGCGCCGCGCGGAGGGCGGAGGGTGTGGTCTCTGTGAAGGTTCTCGCTCGACGGTTTCCTTCCGGTGCGTCGCTGGCGCTCCATCAAGCTCATCGAGCATGCTCCGCATGATAGCGGGGCGTCCTTAAAATCACCTGAAAGTCTTGTGCAGGAATTTTGAGGACGCTTCCGCATTGACCCGTTTTGCCCGCATCGGTAGAATGTTCTCTTGCATTTATGCGAAATCGGGCCGTTAGCTCAGTTGGTAGAGCAGGGGACTTTTTAATCCCAAGGTCCGGGGTTCGAGTCCCCGACGGCCCTACCGATGCATCTGCCCGAACCCGCAGGATGTCGAGCCTTGCGGATGCGCGCGCATCGGTTCGATCAGTTCTTTCTCTATTGGTCCATGGTGTAATGGCAGCACAAGGGTTTTGGTGCCCTTGGTCTGGGGTTCGAATCCTGGTGGACCAGCCATTCGATGACTTACAGGAATGCTCGCGTCGCGTAAAAAACTCCTATGGCGCGGCTGCATGCGTTCCGCTATAATTCTGCTCCGCGCTTGAAGCGCAGGATGCCGATGTGGCTCAGTTGGTAGAGCAACGCACTCGTAATGCGTAGGTCAGCGGTTCGAGTCCGCTCATCGGCTCCATCCGAACTCGAAAGCCGGGGTTCGTTCGAACCTCGGCTTTTTGATGATGACCGAGGTTGTATTTTCAGGGGAGCATCCCAAGGGGCTTTTCGGTTGAGCTGTCTAAAGGGCAAGGCGAAAACTCTATGCGATCGAGGAATTGCCGTTGGTCGCCATGGTTGAGCCATCGATCCCGCATGCAGCGAATTCGATGCGACACGGCATGACGCATGCGTGCGCATGTATCGAAAGAAATCGGCATGAATCTGCAGGACGTGAAGCAGCGTAGGGAGCGCCAGGACGTTCGATGGCGAGGGGCTCGACCCGGAAATGCTCGCGGCGATGCGTGAATTCCTGGCCGATGTTCCGAATCCGTTCGGAATCGAAGTGACGTTCGACGTGCTCGATGCCGAGGAGCACGGCCTTACGAGCAAGGTCATCTCCGGCGCGAACTACTACGTTTGCGCGAAGGTCGTCCGCAAATCGCGTGCCGAACTGGCATTCGGCTATTCTTTCGAGAAATTCATGCTACAGGCGCACTCGCTCGGATTAGGGACCGCATGTCTTGCCGGCACGCTTGATCGTCCTGCATTCGAGCGCGCCATGAGACTGTCGGGGAGGGCGAGTTCATGCCCTGACGCAAGCCCGCTGGGCCGCCCGGCGCGCAAACGTTCCCTTCGCGAGAGGCAATGCGCGCGGCGGTTAAGGCGGACACGCGTCATGCATCGAAACTGTTCTTTACGGGGAGACCTCGCGCATCCCTGAGCGAGTCTGAAGCGGGATGTGGAGCATCCCGCTTGAGGCGGTCCGGTGTGCGCCGTCGGCGCGAAACGCGCAGCCGTGGCGTCTCGTGGTCGATGGCGACCAGGTGCATTTCTTCGAGGCCAGAAGCAAAGGGTTCGAGAGGGAGACGACCGGCGATGTGCAGAAGATCGATTTGGGCATCGCTGCATGCCATTTCGATATTGCTGCGGTGGAGGCAGGGATCGCCGGCGGCTTTCTCGATCCGATCCCGGCATTCAGCGAGAAGGCACTGTCGAATACGTCTATACGTTCAAGAAAAAGCTCGTAGGCGTTAAAAGCCTCGTCGATGTCACGCAGTCGACTCCCGTTTCTAGGCAGGCTTCCTGGGTTCCTTGTCAAGCGTGAAAAGCGCGTCGATCCCGTTCGCCGGGCAAGAACCAGATACAACATGTCATAAGCAGAATGGTTCAGGCGGACGGCTTCATTGAAAAGCTTCGACGACGAGGTCATCCGAGGATGGATCTCGTCGATGAGCGAAAAATCGCTTCGCTTAATCGAACCTGGGCGTCCTTTTCTTTCCAACATGCCTGCTTGATGGTATTTCCAGAAGACGTTTGCGAGCTCTGAACGCACGAGGTCGGGCGCAATGGTTCTCTCCTTCAAGCATGAACTCACGAAGCGCATCGCCTTCCTAGAACCAAAAACGATCTGCGCGACTGCGCTGGCATCAGGACGATCATGCACGTTCCTCTTCCGTCGATGAAACGACCTGATTCAAGGATGTACCAGAATCTGTGCGTCGCGTTCTTCGCGCATACCTCGGATGATATCGACGGGACCGAGCGCGCCGTTTGGAAGGTCGAGCTTCGGAAGGGCATCTATTCTTCGGAAGATCTCTTGTCGTTTCGCGATGCGCGCCTCTCGTTCCCAGGGTGGATTCGTCCTGTTGATAAGAGGAATGGGGCGTGACGCGATGCCGATGCATCTCGCTGCTGCCCTGAATCTCTTCTTCGCCATGATCCCGCAGCACTCGTTCTACGCACGCTGATGGTCTGCTGAGCGATGCTGCGGTGTTCGTGTGCCGCGGTCGCTTTCGGTTTTTGTACAAATCTTCGAGAATTCCCTTACTTGCAAGGCTGGCATCCCGCACTCCGTTCTCCTGGCTATCATGCATGCATTATACATGCGTATACCATGCAATTCATAGTGTCATGTCGGATGGATGTTCGGAGGTGGCCGCACAAACTGCTGGTCGTGTAGTTTTGCCCGATGCGCGGACCGTCTTCCATCCTACATTTGGGAATCGGGTGCGGGACGGGGAAGCGATCAGGGTCGAGTCGAACTCATGCTTACCGAACCACGTGGCCCGACCATGCATGTCTCGAGCCATTTTCTCCCATCACGCGTTCTCGTTGCGTGCCCGCCCTATCGCGACGGCCACGAGGAAGATTGCGAGCGCGAACAGCAGGGCGATTCCGCAGTCTCCATGAGGGGAGCGATCGTCTGCATCGAAGCGGAATCCGCATGCGCCGCGCCTGTGATCGTGCTGTTCGTCAATACGATGGCGTGAAATGGGCGATCTTGACGACGGCGTCGGGCATGAATGCGAGAGAGATCCAGGCGCCGCCCAGAAACGAGAGCACCATGCCGAAGATATTGGCTACGGCGTTGACCGCGTTGTCCTTAAGCCCGGCTTGTCCGAGCAGGAACCCTATCGCAACGGCGCAGAGCGCATACGCGAGCATCGCGGCGCCGGCGACGGCGAAGCAGCGATCCAGGACGAGGGCCTCCATGTCGCCTCCGAATACGGCAGAGTCGAGCAGACAGATCCAGAACCATCCGATCAAGCCGATGAGCAGACAGGCCGAAAAGATCTGCGTGCTTCGGGAAAAAGCGGGACGGGCGACCCGAGCGTACGCCCGCGAATCGCGCGGCGATTGAGCTTATCCATGAACATCGAAATGGCGACTACGATGAACGCGAAAAAGCAAAGGATAGGTTGAAAACTGCAGGTAGATGGTTGAGCTATTCGAAAGGGGCGTGGTGTCGGCGGGTATGAGCTCGGTCTCGGCGCGGTCGGCCATCGCATCGTCCGCGAGCGCCACGGCTTCCTCCACATCGTGCGCCGTCGTCCCCAGATACGTATAGACCTGGCCCAAGAACGAGGCCGTGCGCGTATTCATGAGCATGGCCGCGCCCGATGATAGCTGACGACGGGAATCGAGGCTGGGCGCATCCGTGCCGGATGCGACCGCTTCTTCGAAAGTCGTGCTGGAATCCTTCAGGGATGACAAGGACGTATTGGATGCGGTCTTCGGCTGCGGCATCCTGCAGCGCGCGGGCGCTATCGTCGATCTCGGTCATTTCGCCGACCGTCGAAAGGTAGTCGGCGACCGCATGCGACAGCTGGCTGCCATCTCGATCCACGACCGCGACGACGGGCTTCGGATCTGTAACGGTCTCGGAATTCGATACGCCGTTCGCAAGGCCCATGAATAGGCCGAGCATGCTCAACAGGATCAGATAGACCAGCACGTAGGCTCTATGCGCGGCCACGATCCGCCAGAGCGGTTCTAAAGATGCTCATAGCTCATCCTCCTCATGCGAGCCAGCGCGATGATCATGAAGATCGCGGCCATGCCGAGCATGGCGGCGCAATTCTGGGCGAAGGGGCCCAGCGTGTCGTAATACAGCAGGCTGAAGAATCCATGGGTCGATTCCCACAACGGATTAGCCCAGGACAGCACCGGGACCGTGGCTTCGACGAAATCGGCGGTTTCTGCGCCGCCGTGCCGTAGAGCCCTGTGAACAGCGAAAGCAGGCGGGTGATTCCTGAAATCATGCCGGTCGTCATAGTGCGCATCGTGCCGAAGACGGCACCGGCTGCGCATGACGCATGAGGCTCGATACTCCCAGAACGACGATGCAAAGCACCTGACGCGAACCGAAATCGACCCCGACGAAGAATTTCAGGAACAGAAATGCCGCAAGCAGGCATCCCATGATGCAAGCCCGCGAAGCGGCAAGGCGGGATACGAGCATCTTCCAACGAGGCATGCCCGCCATGGTCTGCCGTGCGCCGACGCGCGGATGTATTGGCGCACAGGTTTCTGATGGCGATCATCGAGAAGGTCATGCCCATGCCGCAGGCGAAGGCGAGCAGGGAAAAGTAGTATCGCACAGACGCATCGACCTCCTGATGCGTGACCTGCGCCTTTTCGATGGCGATGCGGTCTTGGCGACTGGCCAGCCCATCTATGACCGACGACATGGAATGCATCGGCATCAACGTCCGATCCGTCTGCGTGAAGGACGCGAGCGTCGTCAGGGTCGATGACGCCCTGCTCGATCGCCCAGGTCATGTCGCCTGAAAGAATGACCCGATACTGAGCTCGCGTCTCAACGTATGCATCGAGCACCGCGCGCAGCACCATGATGGTGACCGAATCGTTCCCTTCGGCGGTCACGTGCAGGGTCGGGGTGTCGTCCTCGACATCGATATATCCGACGATGTCGCCGTTCTTCGCCGCCGTGCGCGCATCGTCGGCATTCGCGAAGAACGTGGGCTCGACGAGCGCGTTTCGGCATCCTCGTCCGATATGCCTCTGATGCACGCATCGAATCCCGGCGCCGCATCGTAGGCGTCGTCCTGCAGATGCCGAACGGCTGGGCGGAGGGTTCGTAGCTGTCCTGCGGGTTCGAAAAACATGGCCATGAAGATGGCGAGAGCACGATTATGAATCCGAGCGACCAGACCATGAGCACTTTGTCCCGCAGCATTTCTATAACCTGGTATTTGAATGTCGTCAGCATCGCTGCCCCCTACGCCTCGTCACGCAGGGCGCGGCCGGTGATCTCGAGGAACACGTCGTTCAGCGTGGGCGGCTCGGATGTCACGCGTCCGTACGGCGCATCGGCATCGGCCAGCACGGCCAGGACGTCGACGAGGTTATGGGCGCCCGACGAGCATTCGACGGTTGCGATGCCCCATCGAACGCGACGCTGCGGACGCAGGCGAGCCCGCGCAGCCGTTCGAGCGCGGCATCTTCGAGCGTCGCGGCTTCGATCCTGATGCGCTCGCCCATGCCGATCATGCTCTTGAGCTCGTCGCTCGTTCCCTCTGCAACCTTCGTGCCATGGTCCGCGATCATGATGCGCGAGCAGAATCTGCTCGACTTCTTCCATGTAATGGCTGGTATAGACGATGGTTGCACCTTCTGCGTTCAGGCGCAGGATTCCCTCGAGGATGGAATTGCGGCTCTGGGGATCGACGGCGACGGTCGGCTCGTCCAAGAAGATGAGCTCGGGTTCGTGCGCGATGCCGCAGGCGATGTTCAATCGGCGCGGCAGCCCGCCCAAGCTTCTTCGGACGGAATTTCTCGAATTTCTCAAGTCCGACGAGACGCGATGGCATCGTCGACCATTCGGTGTCGCTGCGCACGGTCGGAAACGTAGAGCGCGCAGAACGCATCGATGTTTTCACGTACGGTGAGTTCGTCGAATACGGCCACGTCCTGAGGAACGATGCCGATGCGACGCTTCGATTCGTAGGCCGTCGCGTTCATGCGGCAGGGTGCCGAACAGATCGATCTCGCCATGGTCGTAGCGCAGCAGCTGCGGGATGCAGTTGATCGTCGTGGTTTCCCTGACCCGTTGGGGCCGAGGTCCGAAGATCTCACCTGGGCGGATGTCGAAGTTCAGATGATCGACGGCTGCGAGTTCTCCGTACCGTTTCACCAGGTTCCGCACCTGGACGATGCTGCGTTCCATACAGGGGCCTTTCTTCTCGATCGGTGTTCTCATTCTCGGCCAGAAGCATGGTGGGCGAAAGTGAGCATCGTCATGAATGGACCCTGACGTTTGTCATGGATGCCCGGCCGAGTCTTTCGCATAGAATGGCCGGTATGGAAAGAATCATCGACAAGGCCCTCGTTGCGGCGGTCTGTTTGGCGCTCTCGTTCGCATTCGCGTTCGCGCGCGGCGAACGCAGCCTGGCTGTCGTCTTCTTCGTGGCGGGAATCGGTTTCTCGGCGGTCTTCGAGCTCATATCCGCACGTGCGGGTGCGGCGGCGAAGACGGCTCGGCGGTAGGACGGCCTCCTCCGAGCTCACGGTCGCATGTGCGGGTTCGGATCGCCGCATCCTCACGGCATGGTGCGTGACCTCCGCCGTGGTTTTCGGAGCAGCGGAATCGGGTCTGGCCATGCTGCCTCTCGTAGCGTATGACGCGGCGAGGGCGGGCGATGCGTCGAAGACTTCGCACAGTGCGGTCGCGTCGGCGACCTGGATCTTCCTCTCGCCGCATGGATGGCCACGCGGGCATTTTTCCTCTTCGAAGCGTTCTGCGTGGCCGTCGCCTGTTTTGGCGCCGCCTTGGTCTCGCTTCGCACGACGAGGCTCCTCGATACCGAAGGCCGCATGCGAAACCTGCAGGACGATCTGCAGGACAGGTTGCTCGATCTTGATGCGAGGAATCATGAGCTGCAGGCGGCGCGCGGTTTCGAAGCGCGCGAAGTCGCCCTGGCCGAACGCACGCGCATCGCGCGGGACATCCATGACAGGTGGGCCATCAGCTGACGCGGCTGTCGCTCCAGACGAAGGCAGTGCAGGTGGTGCATGCGCCGGATGCGAGCGTGACGGCTGATTTCGGCCGTATCGCCGCGGGTCTTGACGACGCGCTCGATACCATGCGCAAGAGCGTGCATGACCTGGAAGACGACGGCGTGAGCCTTTCCGTGGAGCTGAATCGCCTCGCAGGGACTTCGGGCATTCCGAAGGTGCGTGTGGCATGCGTTCTGGATACAGAGGCCGCCGGCGGATGTGACGCGCTGCCTGGTTTCGGTCGCGCGTGAATCCTGACCAATGCCGCACGGCATGCGCACGCGGCGCACGCGAGCGTCCGTGCGACCGAGTATCCTGCGTTCTGGCAGCTGGTCGTGCGCAACGACGGGGTTGTGCCCGCGGTTCGACAGAGCCTTCTTGCAAAGCCGAGCGCTCCGGCGGCATGGGGGTGCGAACGATGCGGGGAGCGTGGCTTCCCATGGAGGCATTATGGGAATTGATCTGCGGCGATGAGTTCGTGGTGTTCGTATCCATTCCGAAAGGGGAAAGAATCGGACGCACCTGACGGCGGTGCGAGGATGCGGCGGATAGAAGCGCACGGACGATGATCGAGGAGGTCGCTGAATGAAGCCTCGTAATCGTGGACGACGATCCGATCGTGCGCGAATCCTGGGAATCATCCTGGACGCGCAGGCAGATATCGAGGTCGTCAGCGTTCGGGTCGGACGGCGACGATGCGGTGCGCCTGTTCGAAGAGCATGCTCCCGATGCTGCTTTCCGATATACGCATGTCGGGTCGCGACGGGCTTTCCGCTGCCGAGGAGCTTTTGAGGCGCGATCCGAGGCGCGTCGTGTTCCTGACCACGTTTTCGGACGACGAGACACATCGTGCGGGCGCTCAAGATGGGCGCGCGCGGTTTGCCTGATCAAACAGGGACGTCGCGTCTATCGCCCCTGCGCTGCGCCGTGATGTGCAGGCCAGAACGTGCTTGAAGGCGAGGTCTTGGAGCGGGCCGCGTTCATGGCGGGCTGCGTCAGGGGGCTCCGATGCCGACGAATCGGCGCTCTCTTCCCTGACCGAGCGTGAACGAGAGTCGTCCGTGCGGTCGCGGAAGGTCTGGATAACGCCGAAGCGGCCGATATGCTCTGCATGTCCGAGGCACGCTCCGCAACCACATCAGCTCGGTGCTCGCCAAGCTCGGCCTGCGTAATCGCACCCAGATCGCCGTGTTCTACTACCGCAGGTGCGCCGGCCGAGGGTAGGGAGTCGGTCGAGGTTAGGGGGCCGGTCACGCTCGATGCGCCCAAGACCAGAGCGGCCAGGGGTTCACGCATCCTCGAGTGCTTCATAGGCGATGATGCGGTCTTTCAGGATATCCGCCTCGTACTCGTATGAATCGCCGTAGTTCAGATCGTCTCCGAGGTGCAGCTTTTTCGTTCGCGTCAGTTTCGTTCTCAGGTATGTTTCAAGCGCCTGAAGATCGGGCAGGTATCCGCATTGGTACGCATGCTCAGATACCACGCGTCGACGTTTTCGATGGCGCCGGATTCATCATTAGGCCACGTTGTACCGGACGATCAGCTTGTCGATGTTCATGAAGTTGAAGCAGATCCAGAGGGCCAGGCCAGCGATCATGAAGATGCGGAAGAAGTTGGTCTTCACGCATGGAACGTTTTGACGAGAAAGGCGCCGCGGGGAGCACGGCCGTGAACGTCGATGCCGAGCAGTGTGAGCAGGCGCATCAGCGTGAGGCCGTATTCCTGGATATAGAGATTCATGCGCATCGCCGCCGAGGCGGGATGACCGCGGTCATCAGCACGAGCGCGACGTTGCCGACCGTGAGGACCGCGCGGGATCCGACGGACTGCGCATGTCCCGCGCCTTGCGCTGCAAGGGGCGATGCATCAGTGATGATGCCGACGGTGGCAAGCTGGAAGAATCCGGTGCGTGCGTACTCGGCATAGCCGCCGTACATATGGACGCTTTCCGTGCCGCCGAACGGGTAGATGAACTGCACCGCGACGAAGACGAGATACACGATATCCGACGCTTATGAGGACGATGACCTGCGTCGCCGCCGGAATGCGGAGGGCGATGCGTCTGCTCGAGGTGTCGGGAAGGGCGTCTTCGTCCGCGCTTGCATGCGGGTTGGAGCGGGCGTGGGATGCGGCCCACAGCAGGCTGAACGCCAAAGGCGTCACGATGAGGACGATGGTCAGGTGCGTGACTATCCTGTCGAAGCCGCAGGTGCGCGAGGAGATCGAATATGCGCGAAGATCTGCGAGGAACGTGGCATCGGCGCTGGCGAGCAGCGGGATGATGAGGATGACGAGCAGGCCGAGCGCGATGCCGATGCCTGCGGCCACGCCCTGCGGCCCGTGCGCACGTCCGTCTTTGCCGCGGGATCGGTGCGCCAGGGCATTCAGAGGTCCGAAAGCAGATTCGAGAACAAGGCTACGAAGAAGCCAGATGGAGGTTCCGACGGCCTGGCTGCTCGCCCAGCATCCTTCCCAAAGGTTCGCTACGAGGAAGACATCCAGGGTCAGCGTTCGCCTAGAGATGAGGCAATTGAGGAAGCGAAGGTCAGGGATTCGCGTGCAACGCAGGAATGAGGGCAAGAATCAGGCGGGTTACGGTAGGGGTATGGTCACCCGATCGATACGCGCATGTTTACCCAAGATGGCGAGACGCGCATGCCAGAACGGCGACGGTCATGATCGTGAGACCGACGCCCGGCAAGGAACCGAATTCCATCGCATCGTACGGATAGAAGATGAGATGATGAAAGAACGGCCTGGCCGAAGGCGAGCAAAAGCGCAAGCCAGCTCTTTCTTGTCGAAAGGGATGCTCTCTTCGGCATCTTCACGGGAGCTTCGGGCGATGCGGATGGGTTGCCGATGGCATCGGCGATGCCGCGGCTTCGCTTGGCGGCTGGGGCAATGCGTGGTTTTCGGACATGATTCTCCTTGCGCGCATGGACGCACGTTCTGCAACGGTTTTCTCTTGATGCATCGGGCCGCGTTCGCCCGATGGGGTCTAGTCTTCGTCGGAGTAGGCGAGGATATCGCCTGGCTGGCAGTCGAGCGCACGGCAGAGCGCGTCGAGCGTCGGTGAAGCGCATGGCCTTCGCCTTGCCGGTCTTGAGGTTCGAGGTTTTGCGATGGTTATGTCCACCTGGTCGCTGAGTTCGGTCAGGGGTCGTGCGTTCGCGGCGGAGCACTTCATCGAGATTCACGTGGTTGCCATAGCCGCTCCGTTACACCGTGAGTCGTTTTCGTCTTGGAGCTGCGCCGCCTTGCGCGTGAGGTGTAAAGCGTGGCGGACACGATGGCGAGCGCGAAGCAGGCTATGGTGATGACGAGCGCGACGGCCAGGGGCTCCAGATGTGAGCAGGCCGAGCGCTGCGATCACGATCATGGCCGCGAAGAACAGGGATTCCCTCGGCCAGCGCGAAGAGGGCTGACGAGCCGCAGGCGCGCGGCATTTTCCGTTGAAAATGACCTATTTCTGCCGATATCGGCGAAAAGGCGCCATGCGAGCACGCCGATGGCCAGCAGGGGAATGCAGCTTACGACGGCGAGGCCCACCCGAGAACGGTGCCGTGCGCGGCAGGGAGCTCGTCGGCCTTTATCGGGATGATGCCGAGGCAGAACCAGGGCATCCGACGACGATGCTCGCGTCGAGAATCCTGAGGCAGAGGAAAGTTCGCGTTGGTTCATAGGTGCTCCGTTCGTCGTTGGGCTTCATGATGGCGCTGGATTTATCGAAAGTCAATAAAAATTTATCGATAAACGACAATTATAGTGCAGAGGAGCGCTGAGAATTGGGTGCTGAGGGGTTGGAGGTGACGGCGTGTCGAGGGCCGACGCCTCGATGCCCTGCATTCCAGCACTCACGTTCCGATGTCGACGTCCGTATCCGTGCCCGGCATTCTCATGTTCTGCATATGAGACCCGCGTACGAGCCTGCCTCGGACGCGTTGGTTCCAATATTCGAGGATCGAGTTCTCAACGATTTTGATGGGGGATCGTATGTTCACGCCGCCCTCTTCTGCATCCGCCTTCTGATGTCCATCGTTAAGAAAACAAAATGATACTAAAGGAGATTCGAATGGCGAACTCAACTGATCGCGCGATGTCTCGTGCGGATTCCTCGCACTCATGGCTGGCGTGGCTGCGCCTGTGGCCCTCCATCTGTCCGGTTGTTCTCTTCCGACGGCATCGAGGGTCTTCCGATTCGGCGCTTGAGCCGGTGACGGCACTTCCTCCGTCAGGTCGGCATCTTCCGATTTCCTTGCTCCCGTGCGCTCCGGGTCGATATACCTGCTCTGCTCGAGGATGTCCGTAGTCGTGTTCGAGCCTTCGGATGAGCAGGGGACGCTCGAGCGCTTCTACTATGGTACGAATACCTACGATGACGAAGCGCGCGACATGGAGAAGTTCGCCGTTGTCTACCTGCCCTACGGGTACGATCCCGACGATGCGGAGACGCGCTACAACGTGCTGTATCTCATGCATGGCGCGAGCGGGAGCGAAAGCTCCTATTTCGGCACGCCCGAGGAGCCGTATGGCGACAAGTTCCTGCTCGACAGCATGATCGCGCAGGGCGACATGGATCCCATGATGGTCGCATGCATCTCATACTGCCCGGATAACGTCGAACAGGACAACGATGACTACGACGCCGCGCTGACCAAGAGGTTCGGGCATGAATTGCGCGACCTGGTTTTCCAGTTCGAGACCCGATACAGCACGTATCTGGAAGGCTCCGACGATGAGGCCGTGGCCGCATCGCGCGGGCATCGCATCTTCGGGGGATTTTCGATGGGCGGCGTGACCACGTGGTATCGCATGGCCGACACGATGGACTGGTTCGAGTATTTCTTCCCCATGTCAGGATCGCTGTTCTGGAGCACCGAGATGCATTCCGGAGGGCGGGATGCGGAATGGATCGCCGATTTCCTGGTCGATTCCATCGCCGATCAAGGATATGGGCGCGATGATTTCTTCGTCTTCACCGCGACGGGGTCGCTCGACTTTGCCCTCAGAGGACTCGATTCGCAGATCGAGATGCTGCGCGAGCACCTCGATTTCTTCGTCTTCGATGACGATGCGGAAAACGCCGCTCGGTTCGCACCGAACGCGGTGTATCGCGTCGCGGCCGGATACTCGCACGATAGCGATGGGCGCGATGCGTACATCTAACTGTCTGCCCGTCTTCCAGCGAGCTGATGGGATGAGCGAGGACTATTCGGTAACGAGCTCGGTCGGTTCGTGCGTTGAGCGGCGGGATGCATGGAGAGATTGAAGACCCGTTCAGTACGTTCGCCATACACCTGCTGCGAGTCTTTTCCGCGCGCTCATGTCAAGAAAAATGACCGCAGGGGGTGCGGACAAAAACTTGGACCGCGACCGGAGGCGTGGGTTTCAGGGGTTCGCGGAGGCTCGACGCCTACCTGCCGCTACTATTGCGGTGGGATCGAGGAGTCGCTCGGATGGCTGAGCCCGGACGAGTATCGGAGAGCTCGGATACGCCTCATAGGCGGTCGAGAAATCGTCCGCATCCCGCATGCAGTGCTCAAGCGCTTCTATCCTGAATAACGCAGAGTGCTATCCTCTGCATTATTTCTATGTATTGTAAAAACAACGAGGGATTTCTCATGACTGCAATCAAACGACCGTCAATCGCGTTCTTCGCTATCCTAACTTGCCGTGCAGCTCTCGCTTCCTGTCGGTCTTTCCTGGGCGGACGATCAACCGGCTGCGAATGCTTCGCCCGTTGCGACGCAGGCTGAGCCTGCGGATGGTGCTGCCGACCAGGGAGCCGTCCGACAGGGCTCTTCCGACGATCCCGCCAGAGGGCATGACCCCGGCTTCCGAAGCCTCCGATCGGCGGCGAGTGCGGTTTCGTCTGAGAATGCGCTGCAGCGTGCCCTGCGCCTGCGCGCAATCCGTCATCGAAGCGGATCTACGTCTCCAAGGACGGCGCGACCGTCTACGGCTCCTTGTCCGATCCAAGGCGAACCTGAATCTCTCGAAGAGATTTACGAGTTCAGCCTGCATATCCATGCGGTATTCCCTTCAGCGACCGACAAGACGATCAAGTCGCCCTGCCCTACGGCGTGCGGTGGGATACCGACTTCAAGTTCGACAAGACTCTCGGCTGGGTGGGCGAGCTCAAGGCTGACAGCGTCAGCGCTCCGTCAACAGACCGATGCGGCAGAAAAGAAAGCCGGCTGTGTGATGGCTGGCATACTGCGGGCACCCTGACGCTGCGATTCAGGACACCACGCGGGAAGTCGGGTTCGACTTGCCGATGGGCGCTTGCGTTCAGATTCAATCCCGGCCTTGCAAACATCCCCGACGCCATCACCCTGACGCAGGGGGTATGCGGAGAATGAGGAGGCACCGTTGCCAGACCCTCGGCACCGACGTCAGCGTCACGAACCTTCCGACGCTCAATGACATCGGCTTTGCCTCGGACTATGTGAACCTCCTCAGCGCCAGCGGTAACGTTGAAGTTGGCGAGGGCTCGCCTATAGGGAACGAGGCACGACGTTGCGTAGCTTACGTCTTTCGGAAACACCGCTGCGAACGAGAATCACATGCTCGAGGGACTACTACGTGTAGCCCATCTCTCGCGCCCGAGAGGCCGAGTATCACGAGGACGTTATTCGGGCGATGGCAGCAATGGCGTGAAGGAAGCCGACCTCAAGGTATTGGGTCCTGGCGAGCAGTTCACGCTGAGCACGGGCGACGTCTACACGGTGCCGCAGGCAAGACTCTATGTATGGGACCGCAAAAGAGCGCGTACGATTCCCGTCACCGGATGCGAGGTCTTGTTCAATCCAGTGGCGCTTCCCAAGGAGGATTTCCCCGCGGGCACCATAGCTGAGATCAGCCAGGTAGACGTGGGGCAAAGTTCTAACCCCTACGGCACCAGCTCAGTATCTGCCCTACGACGCCGCGAAGCTCAAGACGATGCGCTACGAGTTGTGGCGCCCAGAAGGAACGTCTACGTCAACACGACGATGTACAGCAGAGGGCAGATTGGCCCTGTGGGAGAGCTACAGTGCCGACAACAACGTGTACCTGGGTGCGCCTGGCTTCGAGCACACACAGCGAACGCACTATGGATGCTTTACGGTGAGCAACCGCGGCACGGGTGATAGAGCCAAGACACATCATCATCGACTACGACGTGAACGACACTTTTCAAGATCGCGGGCGTCACGGCACGGGCGCTCCGTTCATCTCGCGCGCGAGGCGGACGTACCCAGCCTACAGATAAGCGACTTCAAGGTGACGGCTCTGGAACAGCAAGACAGGGAGACGAGCGAACATACGCTGGAAAACCCCTCCCAGCGCTTCCGCGTGGAGGACGTGCTGGGCGCGCATGTGGACGGCATGTACCATCAAGCGCATCGGTACAAGATCAGCACCATTCCTGCGAGGACCAAGTTCACGTGCTATGGCAACGAGCGGTATTCGGGTGCGAAAACACTCTCGAGTGAAGACGATGGCTTCGCGTTCTTTGGCAACGATGCTCACCAGTGACGATGCGCGAGAAGGGCAAGTGGGGAGATGATCCCTCGCTCTTCAAGACGCGCATCGCATCGAGAACACGGGCGAGGAAAGACGAGTGGAACCACCGCAACCAGGACAGGGTGAGTTTCAATGACGGCAGAGGCGAGTGAACCTCAAGTATCCGGTCGCTCAGCAGACCACGTGACCATCAGCGACACGTTCACCGCCTTCACGGGCAAAGAGCTTCATTCAGGGCCATGGACCCGTGCATGCATTCCACGAGGGAGATCCATGACGTACGTTGTGGGAGACGATTTCAACAGCGCCTTCTGTGCTTCGACCCGACCTGGACGATGGCTCCGCGCGGGACAACAAACCTACAGGGCCATCTACTACATCAGTCCCATGGGCGATGACCTGAGCTTCCAGATGCAGTATCACCGTCGGCTCGAAAGCCTACGTCGACGTTGACGGCGTCAGCGCCAAAGCAGCCTGACGTATACAGAGGTGCCTGCATCCGATGCGTTGAAGGAGACGTACCCTAACGCGAAGGTGTACAAGCAGACTACTCAAGTTCGTCTCCTCAGGATGTATACGACATGCCGCGACTGGGTCCTCTGGTGTGACTGGAGAGTCCTCCCAAGTGCATTCCCTATTCCGTGAATGCGTCGTATTGGGCGTATACGGTGAAACCATAGTTCGCGTAAGCTTCGCCTCGGATCCATCGAAGACGTACGGCACCTATTCGCAGCTTATGTGGTACGAAATACGACACCGTGCAGCAGAGGAGCTGGTGTATAGCGCCACTGAGCTGCCCAGGACAAGTGGGATCTCAACGGCAACGGCACCGAGGATCTGCTTGGGTACCCCATGGGCGGGTGGGAAGTTGAATCGCCGACCGATCTGGTGGTGAGGTCGGCTGCCAGAATAGCGACGCAGCCCGATGGTCGCTACATCACCTATGACAGTGTCTCCGAAACGAAGTTGGCGCCAACAGCACGGTCGATTACCGCTTGGTAGTAAACCACTGCAGAGCGACGCGGGGCTAAGGTCTACTGGCGGTGCCCAAGAAGGAGGCCAGGACTGGGGCGAAAGCCATCCAGCCCAAGGGCGCGTTCAGTTCGACATGTTCCTGAACGGCGGCGTCAGAGCGATTTGCCGGAAGGCTACAAGGTCTACTACGCCAAGAACGCCACGCCTACGGACGGGCGCTTGGCTGGGGACGGCTTCGACTGGACCGAGGAGGCGGCACCGCCTCGTGGACGCAGGAGGACTGGGATGCCGTGAACTTCGTGCGCATTGGTCGCCGACGGGCAGCGCCTTCGCCGCCCAGCAGCGCGAGGAATTAAATTCAACCTCACCCTGCGCGACATTTCCAGGCAGACCCCGAAGCTAAGCTGCTCGACGTATTTCACACCCACCTACCTGCGCGATCTAGGCTCCAGGCAGGGGTATCGCCGGACGGCCCGTTGCCATAACGCCCGACGCCCGGCACGCTTGCGGGCACCGCTTGGGTGGATGCCGACTACGATGGCGAGATGGATGCGTCAGGGCCGCCGACGTCATCGCCGGCATGAGCACGTTGAGCTCTACGATGCGCGCGGCCAGCTCGTCGACACGGCGATCACGGATGCCGGCGGTCGCTCACGAGTTCAAGGGCCTTAAAGGCATGGAGTCGGGCGGCCCGTCCGATTCTTCAGTTCCTATAGCGTGAAGGCGTATAACCCGACCGATCCGGCATCGTCGGCATCCGATCGCTTCGTGCGTTTCTCGCCTGTCGGGGCGAACATGAGGTCATGTCTCGCCGCCGATCGGACATCGGCTCGGTGCTCCGCGTCACCATCGTGTCCCCTCAGGCGAAGAGGCTCGATGTCGACGACGCGCGCATCACGAGGTCGATGTGAGCAAGCGGTGGGTCGAGGCGCGAACGCCGACGGTTCCGACAGGGACGGGCCTCGCCCATGACGCGGTGGATATGGAACCTCATCGCCGACGGCGCCGCAGCCAGGACATCGACGGCGCAGCCATTGCCGCGGTCAACCTCTCATCCGATGGCGACGACGCCGTGGGAAAGGGTTCGTTCGAGGCCTTCTGTGAACAATCGGCCGCCGATGCGCCGGCGAAGTATGCATCGAAGAGGAGCGGTTCCCGAAGGATACGTGGCATCGTACTCGTATGAGACCGGTGGAGACCATCTTGCCGTGACCGTCACAATACGCGCATCCATGGCATCATTGGGGTGGTCAGGTGGATGCCGACGGCGGCACGCTGTTTACCTGGTGCGACGTTCCAGCTCAGGCAGGGTGGTGTCGTCGTGCGAGAGGGCGTGACGGGCGAAGACGGGAAGGTCGTGTTCGCCGATGTGCCCTATGGCGACTACCGGGGTCGTGGAGACCGCGTCGCCGGAAGGCTATGTGCTCGACCAGACACCTTATGCGGCGACATTGCGCCGAAGGTCCGATCGTCTCACCTCACGGTGGGCGATGCAGGCATTAAAGGATCGCTGGTCGTGACGAAGATCGACGCCTCCGATTCTTCAAGCTGCTGCGGGTGCCGAGTTTTCGCTCATCGAGAGGGCGAGGGTAGTGGCGAACTGGCGTCACGGACTGACGGCACGCTCACGTTCAGCGATGCGGCCTTCGGCGACTACGTGCTCGTCGAGCAAGGCGCCGGAAGGCTATGCTCGACGCCACGCCCATGCCGGGTTCAGATCCGCGAGCACGGTGCGCGGTGGCTCTTCGGTGAAGAGCGCCGAAGCCGGTTGGTACGTCTCCTCAACCGATCGAGGAACGGAAGCCCGAACCGAAGAGGCAGCCGTTCTGCCGTTACAGGCGACGGCATGAACGATCGCCATCGGCCGGCCTCGCGGCTCTCGCGCTCAGGCGCTTGCGGTCGCTTCGCCGTCGCATGGGGAAGCGGAACTGAGGCCTCGCCTCAAGACTGTGCCTGACCAGCGTGCAGTGTGCATTCTCTTAACATTGATAGGGCGGCCGGGGCAATCCCGAAGCCGCCCTTTGTTCGTGCGCTGCGGGTTTTCGGCCTGATCAAGACATCCGGCGCGGATGTGGGGAGTCGTATCCGCGCCGTCGTTCGATCGCCTCGACCTTTAGTGACAGCGCGTCGATCGGGATTGAGGCCGTGCGGCTCGATGCGAGGAACCAGCCCGAAGATCAGGCCGATCGCGATGCTCGTGCCTGCCGCGATGACCACGATGCTCGGCGAGGCGAGAAGGGCATGCGGTCTTCGCCGCCGCCAGCCCGAAGGCCAGGCCGCCCGCGATGCCGACCATTGCCGCCCATCAGGCTGATGATGGGCGCCTCGGTGAGGGAACTGCCCCATGATGTCGATGCGGCGCGCTCCAGCGCCCGCTCGATGCCGATTTCGCGCACGCGCATCAGCCACCGAAACCAGCGCTGACGTTCGCGAGCGCCGATGCCGGCGACGATGAGCGGATACTCGCGATGCCGCCAGAAGCGCGGTCATGGTCTCGTTGACCGATGACGTGGCGTTCAGAAAGCTCGTCTTGGGTGTTGACCGTGTATGAGTTGACGTTGAGCTTCTATCCTGGCAGTACGAGTTCTGTCGTCCTGGCTGCATCCTGGCGTCCTGGGCCTTTGCATAGGCCTCGTTGAACGTCGGGGCGGCGCCGAGGTCGTTCACGACGCTTATGGGAAGCGCCACGAGATTGCCGGTATCCAGGCCCATGGACTCGCCTTTGGACTTGATGACGCCCACGACGCTGTAGATATCTCGCCGTTGATCTTGAGGGTCTTGCCGACCGCCTCGGAGTGCCTCCCAGCTCTTTCGCGATCTTCTCGCCTACGATGCAGACCTTGCTCTTGTTGTCGCGGTCGACGGCAGAGAGGTGCGGCCTTCAGCAAGATCGAGGTTGCGGGCCTCGAGGTAGTTCTCGTCGGTGGCATTGACGCTCGCCTGCGTCAGCTTCCGATGGTTCACGGAAACGTCGGCATTGATGTTCTTGGACGGCGTCGCCGTGGCGATGTGCTCTTTCGCCCGGATGTTCTCGATGTCGCTGTAGGTCATGTCGCCGCCGCTATGGGTGAAAGCGGAATGACGTTGCCGCCGAGCGATTGGATGCGTTCCGCGACCTGCTTGTTCGAGCCGTCGCCGATGCCTACGAGCACGATGACCGATGCGATGCCGATGATAAAGGCCCAGCATGGTGAGGGCCGTGCGAAGCTTGTTGCGCATGACGTTCGAAAACGACTCGCGCAGCATCTGGATGAAAGCTTCATCGCCGGACCTCCTTCTCTTCAGTGCATATGGCCGTCTGAAATGAGCGACCCTGCGTTTGGTCCTCTTGGCAAGGTCAGGGTTATGGGTGATGGGCACGATCGTCGACGCGGCTTCGTTCGAGGTTCGAGGCTGATCGCATCTCTTCGCTCGTGTGGGGTCCAGAGCGCCGGTCGGTTCGTCGGCGAGCAGGATCTCGGTTCGCCCTCACAAGCGCGCGGGCGATGGCCACTGCGGTGCTGCTGGCCGCCAAAGCTGGGCGGGCGGGTGGTGCAGACGGTTGCCCAGACCCACGCGTTCGAGCTGCGCGCGAGCGCACTCCCGGCACCTCTTTGGGCAGGCCGCGACAGAGCAGGGGGCCGCACGTTCTCGAAGGCATTCATCGTGGGCGAAGGGTTGAAGTCCTGGAACGCACGAGCCGATCGTCCGGTTGCGGATGCGTGCCGCTTCGAGTCGGACAGCGAGGTGGTGTCGCGTCCTGCGGTAGTAGCTCCCCTCGTCAGGCGTCGAGAAGCCGATGATGTTCATCGCGTCGACTTGCCCAGGCAAGCTCCGATGACGAGACGAAGATTCGCCTTTGGCCTGGAAGTCCACCCCGTCGAGCGCATGCACGCGTCTTCGCACATGAGATAGGTTCTGCGGATGCCGCGCATGTCGATCATGAGCTTGTCGGATGCGGTCGTTTCGTTTTCTAGAGTATCCGGGTCCCCTAGTTGGTCGCAGCGGCGCCTCGCGCATGGTGGCCGCGTCATGCCGTCAGCAGATCCGCCGGCTTCATTGAGGACGACTTGTCGCCTTCCTTCACGTCGCCTGAGATCTCGACGATCTTGCCGTCGGACACGCCGGTGGTGACGTTCTTCTCGATGTAATGGTGCCGTCTTCTTGCACGACCGAGACGGTAGAGCCTTTGTCAGGTGGTCTTCACGGCGCTCACGGGAACGGTGGGGACGTCCTTCGCTTCACCGGTCTTGATGCTCAGGTTCGCGGACGTGCCGAGTGAGGATGTTGCCGTCTTCATTGGGGATGGAGACCGTGACCGAGTGTATTTGGGGCAGCCGGACACGTTGCTGCTGCCTACCTGGTTGATGGATTCGACCGTGCCCTTGACCACGTTGTTCTCGTCGCCTCCGATGGCGACGTCGACCTCCTGGCCTTCCTTGATCTTGGCGATGTCGGCTTCGCTGACCGCGATGTCGACGTTCATGGTGTCGACGCGGGTCACCTGCAGATAATGGTGCGCTCGTGACGGCCTTCTTGCTCTTGGGCACGTTCTTCGGTCGGTGACGATCGGTCGTACTGAGCTGACAGGGCTTGCCGTAGGTGTTAGTCGACGGGATTCGTCGTCTCTTCGACGCCGCGCGTGTTCAGCTCGGGAACGAAATTCCTTGAAGTAGCGCTTCTTGTCGAGTTCGAGCTTGGCGGTAGCGGGCGTGATCTCGCCGGGCCGGTGACCTTCGATTCGATGGTGCCCTTCTGCGCGTCGCGGTGGTCTGCTGCATGGCGGCCTGCTCGTCAGGCCGCGGCTGAGCACTTGTCCATGAACAGCGTGGCTCCTCCTGCGAGCCCCCAGACAGGCACTCCCAGAACCTGCAGCCAGGGCGGTGACGATGAGGGATTTCCCGATTGTCTTAGCTCATTCTTTCTTCCTTATCCGAAGGGCGGGGCCTACAGACGCCTGCGTGGTCAAGCCTACGCTGCGCCGGCTTAGCAATACGTAACTT
>BNJV01001091.1_pt1 | contig 91607 bp, 94 predicted proteins | sample 8540591 | NCBI WGS metagenome assembly BNJV01 (sample SAMD00202457, study PRJDB9452) | human saliva metagenome | host: Homo sapiens | reverse complement strand
CTTCACCTCTTCACCCGATGGGCACAAATAGTTGAGCAACAGCGCTTTTGCGGGTGAAGGTTTCGGTGAAGATCCTTCACCCCCGGGAGCAGATCATGGAAATGCAAAAGCCTTCACACCTAACGAGCAGTAGTTCAGTAGGTTGCAGGTGATGGGTGAAGGCAAAAAAAGTGGAAACTTGCTGAGTGCGTAAGGCGCGGGTGTGCGCCCCGCGTGCGAGGGCGTCATGCGCGAGGGAGCACTGACCTGAGGGGCCGGAAACGGAACGAACGCTGAATGGAGCGAGAAAAGCAGCTACCGATTTCCCCCATAGCAGGAAGGCGCCCTGAGAAAGAGGGGGAGCGATGAGAGAAACAAGGGGCGGATCGAGAAAAAGTCCCCGTGTTTTTGTTTCTCCTTGCGTGGGGTCGAAAAAAGAGAGTAATTTCTCGTGTAAAATCGTTGTGGCTCGAAACAAAAGAATTATCTTTGTGCTCGATAAAACACAACCTTTCCCTTTTCCCGTCGCTCTGCGGCGTACACATAGCGTCAAATTCCGTGGACTACTGTCCTGTGGATCAGCGCAAGCGATCTTTGACTTGATAAACACGATAATCCCTACTGTCCAAACCGGATATCCGCCCGGAACTTGCGCATCTCGATGAGCGCCCCGCTTTGTGAGGCGACGGTAGCGCATACACTAACCAAAGACCCCTCGCTCCGAGCAGTCGGGGCGAGGGGCGGGCAATGAAAAAAGTTTGCGCAGTGCGCCGGTTCAATACTTGTGTTCGTTGTCGGCCAACTCCGTTTGCGAGAGGCTCTTGCGGTCGATGCTGTACCAGGCATAGGCGATGTAGGCCAGCACGAAGGGGATGACGAGCGACACGAAGCTCATGGCCGTGAGCGTAAATTCGCTCGAGCAGCTGTTGGCCAAGGTGAGCGAACTTTGCAGGTCGGCCAACGAGGGGTAGTAGGCCGTGTTGTTGAGGGCGGCCACTTGCAGAAGCGCCCAAACGGTGAATACGCTGCCGATGCCCGCGCACCAAATGCCGCGACGCGTCGTGGTGAAAATCGTGCGACCGATGCCTACCAGCACCAAGATCACGCCGAGCAGGAAGAGCACCAACGTGAGCGGCAGGGCCAAGAAGTTGTGCAGGTATTTGTAGGCCTCGAGGCTCACGACACCCGTGTCGGGATTGACGGCAAAGCCGTCGGCCGTGAGCAGGTGGGCGGCGAAGGCCAGGAAGAGCACGAGGAAGGGGACGGTGTCGGCGAGCACTTGTCGGCGCAAGCGCGGCGTGAGGGTTTCGTCGTCGATGTTGTTGAGCAGGTAGAGGCTGCCGAGCACGCGAGCCAGAAAGAGTACAACGAGACCGAGCACCAAGTTCCAAGGATTGGTCACGGCTTCGAGTCCGTGCCAGGCGGTGGTCCAGCTGCTGATGGCGGGCGCGAGTTGGTCGGCCATCACGTCTTTGTTCACCACGAAGTTAGCGCCGTGGAAGAAAGTGCCGACGGCCGTGCCGAGGAGCAAGGGGCCGAGCACGCCGTTCAGGACGAGGAACCAACGATAGGTGTTCTTGCCCAAGAAGTTGCCGAGTTTGCTTTGGAACTCATAGCTCACGGCTTGCAGCACAAAGCTGAAGAGAATGAGCATCCACACCCAGTAAGCGCCGCCGAAGCTGGTGCTGTAGAACAAGGGGAAGGAGGCGAAGAAAGCGCCGCCGAAGGTGACGAGGGTGGTGAAGGTGAATTCCCATTTACGGCCGGTGCTGTTGACGATGAGCGCACGTTCGGCTTCGGTGCGGCCGAGGGTGAAATCTGCGTGTTGGCGCCCTGCACAAACATCAGGAAGACGACGAGCGCGCCGAGGAGACTGACGAGCAGCCACCAGTATTGTTGTAGAAGAGAGTAGGTGATCATGATGAAAGGGGATAGGAGATGGGGAAATAGGCCTTGATGTCACATCCGCTGTCGCGCGGTGCGGGCTCGCCTTCGCCGGATCGATGAGTTCAACCGGTTCGGCGAGGGCTGCGGAGTGCAAAGGGCTGTGTCTGTGCCGCGGTTATTCCTGCCGGTGGTTGGCAATGGCCTTAAACATGATGCGAAGCTCGGCGATGAGCAGTGCGGTGAACACCAAGAAAAAGAGGGCGAAGGTGATTTGCACGTTCGTCACCGACAGACTGGACACGGCCGCATTGACCGGCAGCAAGTCTTGGATGGCCCACGGTTGGCGTCCCACTTCGGCCACGATCCATCCGGCTTGCTCGGCCAGGTAGACCAGCACGAGGCTCCACAGGCCCACGTGCAACAACCAGCGCTGTTCGGTGAGGGTGCCTTTGCGACCGTACCAAATGAGGAGGGCCATGATGAGGATGAGTGCGCAGCCGGCGCCGACCATGACGCGGAAGGACCAATAGACCATGCCGAGGGGCGGAACGAGATCTTCGACCTTTTGGATGTAGCCGTAGCCGAAGTAGGCCTTGTTGTCCTCAAACACTTTTCGTGCCGAGTCGGCGCGTTCGGGTGCTTTGCCGCGTGCGGCGCGGTAGTCTTTGAAGGCCGCGAGTGCAGTGGCGCCGCGCTTCATCTTTTCGGTGGCGGGGAGCACGGTGTTGCCGTCGTTGTCGGTGTAGCCGTGGTAGAGAATGTCGTCAATGCCGGGCACGAAGGCTTTCAGATCCTTGTGTGCCACGAGCGAGAGGGCACCGGGCACTTCGACGCCGGGCACAATGCTGAAGGGAGCACCGGCCGAACCCTGGCGGAGCCTTCGGCGGCTGCCAACTTCATGGGTTGGTGGCGGGCGATGTCTTCACCGCTGCGGTCGCCGGTGAGGGCCACGATGAGGCCCGCCACGAGTCCGACGATGGCGGCGATCTTGATGCTCTGCGTGGCGAGTTTCACGTTGCGACGGCGGAGCAAGAACCAGCAGCTCACGGCCACGACAAAGACAGCTCCCGTGAGCCAGCCGCTCGAGACAGTGTGGCAGAATTTGTTGACCGCGAACGGTTGGAAAGCTACGCCGAAGAAGTCCATCATCTCGTTGCGCACGGTGTCGGGATTGAAGTCCATGCCCGTGGGATGCTGCATCCAGCTGTTGGCCACGAGGATCCACCAGGCCGAGATGGTTGCACCCAGGCCGGTGAGCCAGGTGGAGGTGAGGTGGAAGCCTTTGCTGATTTTGCCCCAGCCGAAGAACATGAGGGGCGATGAAGGTCGATTCCATGAAGAAGGCCAAGATGCCTTCGATGGCCAGCGGGGCGCCGAAAATATCGCCTACAAACCAGGAATAGTTGCTCCAGTTGGTGCCGAATTCAAATTCGAGAATGATACCCGTTGCCACTCCGATGGCGAAATTGATGCCAAAGAGTTTTTTTGCCAGAATTGGGCGGTTTTCTTCCAGAATTCGTCGCCGGTGCGATAGTAACAAGTTTCCATAATGGCCATCACGAGCGCCAGTCCGAGAGTGAGGGGGACGAAGAGCCAATGATAGCATGCGGTAAGCGCGAATTGCGCTCTCGACCAGCCGAGGACGGCGAGGTCGGTGGTGTGAAGCATCATCATAGTGTGAGAGAAATGAAGTAGTGTTTGTTTTTTACGGTTGCGTGAGTTCTGTGGCGACGCGGTTCTGCTTTTTGCGTGGGCGTGCCTTGGAGTACGGGACGGAAGAAGAAGAGACGGAGCACGGCGAACATGACGAAGAGTTTCACGGCGATGATGATCCAGAGCGTTCTGCCCCAGGTCATTTGCCTGAATCCGTCGATGTAGAATCGCAGTGCCTTGCGGAAGGGTTGGGCTATGTTCATGTTCGAAGTCAGAAAAAGAAATCGCAATTCGGGAGGAAGGGGAAATCGGTGGACGAAACGATCGTTTTCTTGGTGCGCTCGTCGGTTTCCGGCGTCTTGGGCGACGATTTAGCTCCCTTGTCGTGGCGTCGTGCGCGGCGATGACGGCGAATTGCGGAAGTTGTTCGGCTCTTTTGTTATGTGGTGACTACAAAAGTAAGGGTTTGGCAACAAATGAGCAAGATTTTGGCAGCGATATTTGTCATTCGCGATAAGAAAAATGCCGTGTGCGACGCATAGCCCCCTTTTGCAGGCGCAAAATTTGGCCTTTCTCATCGATCATCGTAACTTTGCATCGTTATTCAAACAATTACTTATACGCCCAATGAACATCATTCATACGGTTGCCGAGTTGCGCACACAAGTTTCGTGCGCGAAGGCAGCCGGAAAAAAGGTGGGACTGGTACCGACCATGGGTGCGCTCCACGAAGGTCACGCTTCGCTCATTCGCCGCAGCGTGGAAGAGTGCGGTTGCACGGTGGTCAGTGTCTTTGTCAACCCCACGCAGTTCAATGATCCCAACGACCTGAAAAATTATCCCCGCACGCTCGACGCCGATTGCGCGCTGATCGACAAGCTGGGTGCCGATATTGTGTTTGCCCCCACGGCCGAAGAAATGTATCCCACGCCCGACACGCGCGTTTTTTCCTATCCGCCGATCGATACGGTGATGGAAGGAGCACGTCGGCCCGGACACTTCAACGGCGTGTGCCAAGTGGTGTCGAAGCTCTTCGACATGGTGCAACCGGATCGGGCCTATTTCGGCGAGAAAGACTTCCAACAAATTGCCGTGGTGCGTGCCATGATGAAGGACCAGGGCTTCGGTTTCGAATTGGTGCCCTGTCCCATTGTGCGCGATGAGCGCGGTTTGGCCCTTTCTTCGCGCAACGCACTTTTGTCGGTGAGCGAACGTTTGCTTGCCGCCAACATCTGTCGCATTTTGCGCGAAAGTGTGAGCTTTGCCCGGGCTCTGACCGTGAAAGAGGTGGTGGACACCGTGGTGCGCCGCATCAATGCGGTCGACGGTTTGGAGGTGGAGTATTTCCAAATCGTGAATGCCGAAACGCTGCAACCGATCGATGATTGGAACGACGCGGCGCGGGTGCAAGGCTGCATCACCGTTTATTGCGGAGAGCGCCGAGTACGACTCATCGACAACATTGCTTATCAGTAAAATTGACGCGAAACACAATGACACTGAGCATTCTGAAATCAAAAATACACTGTGCCACCGTCACCGAGGCGAATTTGCACTACATGGGTTCGATCACCATCGACGAAGCCCTGCTCGAAGCGGCCGATATGCTCCCCGGCGAGCACGTGCACGTGGTGAACAACATGAACGGTGAGCGCATTGAGACCTACATCATCAGCGGCCCCCGCAATTCGGGGTGCATCTGTCTGAACGGTGCCGCCGCTCGCTTGTTCCAGCCCGGCGATCAGGTGATCATCATGGCTTATGCTGGCATGACGCCCGAGGAAGCGCGCGAATATCGTGCGAAGGTGGTGTTCCCCGACGCTGAGAATCGATTGGCGTGAAAACGGCATCGACAGGCGCGAAGCATGCTGTCGGCATCTTCGGTGGGTCGTTCGACCCGGTGCACCGCGGCCATCTCGCGCTGGTGCAATATCTCTTGGCGCAAGGGGTGGTGGAGGAAGTGTGGCTGATGGTTTCGCCACTCAACCCCCTGAAATCCTCGTTTCACCTCAGTCCCGACGATGTGCGTTTGGACATGGCGCGAACGGCGGCCGCTGAGGTGCCGGGACTTCGTGTCTCCGATTTCGAAATGCACTTGCCGCGCCCGTCCTACACGTGGCGAACGCTGCGTGCCTTGAGAGCCGCCTATCCCGACACCGAATTTTCGCTCATCATCGGAGCAGACAATTGGTTGGTCTTCGACCGTTGGCAGCACACGGACGAGATTTTGGCGCACCACCGCCTCATCATCTATCCGCGTCCCGGTTGTTCGATTGACCCGGCCGGCTTGCCGCCCGGTGTGGGCTATGTGGATGCACCGCTGTTGCCCTTCAGCAGTACGAATGTGCGCGAGGCCGTGCGTCGCGGTGAGGACATCGCCGAGATGGTGCCCGCCTGTATTGTCGACCGCTGCCGACGCTGCTACGCGAAGTCCGACGAATGAGCGGACGCACGCGAAGTTGCTGCTCGCAGTCCCGATGATTCGGCATTTTGCGCTGAGTGCAGCCTGAGATTCTGCGGTGCGTCACGCAAAGCTCTTTTTGAAACGCGAACTCGCCCCACAACACTTGCATGTTGTGGGGCGAGTTCGTTTGGTTTAGTGGAGAGGTGGGGCGATCTTCTCGTGCGGCGCACTTCACGGAGGGGCGATTGCTGTGTCGGCACGCATGGAGCAACATTGTGCCGTGAGGAGGTCAATCGTCGTCATCGTCGTCCGCCGCCGTTTTGTTGTGGCCGATGGTGAGTTTACGCAGGTCGTACATCGAACCGTTGTATACATTCATATCCACCTTGCCGCGTATGCCTTCGATGCGGCCGACGTCGGTGTGTTGCCAGAACTTCCATTGTCCGTTGAAGCGCGGATGCTTCACGTAATAGTGGGCGATCCAGAAGGGATAGCGCTGGAATTCGGGCGTGTCGAGATAGGTTTGTTTGAACTTGAGGCCGGTGTAGATGATCGGCGTCGCTCCGTAGCGCCGTTCGGTGAGGCGGAGCCATTCGAGAGCTTCTTTTCTCAGTTTTTTGGGAGTGAGCGCTCCCAATTCCTCAATGTCGAGTACCGGGGGGAGGTCTCCGTCTTCGAGTTGGACATTGTCCATGAAATAGCGGGCTTGCTCGTCGCCCGACACCTCGGGAGAGAAATAGTGGTAGGCACCTCGCATGAGTCCATACTGACCGGCCTTGCGGAAATTGCGTTGAAATTTGCGGTCGAGGTGACTTTTTCCTTCGGTGGCTTTGACAAACACAAATTCGACCCGTGCGTCGCGCGAAATGGTGGTGGTGGCCACCTGTTCCCAATCGATGTTGCCTTGGTGGTGGCTGACGTCGAGACCGTGTATGGTGTAGCCGGCCGGCAGTTCGATATCTCCGAACAGAGCGTGCCAGCGACTGCTGTAGGGGGCTACGATGAAGCGATAGAAAAGGAGGGAGAGAACGAGGACTGCAACGAAGCCACCGATCCAGAACGCGCGGTGGTAGGCGTATCCGAACGAACGTTCGGCCCAAGAGAGTGGGGCAGAAGACTTTTTGGCGTCGTGTCTTTTTTTCTTTCGGCGCACGGGCTTTTTTTCTTTGTCTGTGCTTTGTCTTTACCAAACACCTTGCGAGAGTTGAAAAATATTGCGATTCCTGTTCAGCAAAGTTAGGCATTTTAGCCGTATGCTGCAAGTGGCTTTCTAAAAAAGCGTCCCCCTTTCTTCGGATGAAGAGAGGAGGACTTATCAGTTGGGGGCACGGTGGTCGGCACTGATGATTTTCTGAATACAATTGGCGCAACCCTGCTCATGCGTCAGGGGGCGTTCTTCGTTTGCGCTGTCGTCTAATATGAAATGAGACGGCTGTCATTTACGTCGTTTCTGCGTTTTGGTTCGTTTGTTTGAAAGGGTGCTTTGTTTCCGTGTGCGCGATTTTGCGTGCTTGGCGTGAGGCGGTTTGGGATGCGACCGTTTCCTTTTGGCGGAAGTCGGAGACTTTTTCTGTGCAGATGCTGCGACCAGGTTTTGTCGTCGCTGTGCTTTGCGGCTTAAGGTGTTGCCAATGGTCAACTTTTGCAGGTCGTCCAACGAACCGTTGTAGACATTGAAGTCGACCATGCCGGTGATGCCGTCGATGCAGCCTTCTTCGGTGTGTTGCCAAAAGTCCCATGCGCCTTTGTAGCGTAGCTTCTTCACTTTGTAGTGAGCGATCCAAAAAGGGTAGCGGTCGAACTCGGGGGTGTTGAGATAGTTTTTTTGAATGTCAGATAGGTGTAGATGATGGGAGGCGTGCCGAAGCGTTTTTCCATCATCTCGAGCCATTCGAGGACTTCTCTTCTTAGCGTTTCTGGCTTGAGTCTGCCGAGGACCTCAACATCGAGCACCGGGGGAGGTCGCCCTTTTTCGAGTGGGACGTTGTTGATGAAATGGTGGGCTTGCTCGTCGCCCGAAATGCCGGGCGAGAAATAATGGTAGGCTCCGCGGACGAGACCGTATTGTTGTGCTTTCCGGAAGTTGTGACGAAATTTCCGATCCAAATGGCTTTTTCCTTGCGTGGCTTTGACGAATACGAATTGTACGCGTGCGCCGTTGGCATCGGAGGCGGTGGCTACTTTTTCCCAGTCGACGGTGCCTTGGTGGTGGCTCACATCAATGCCGTGAATGCTGTAGTTGGTCGGAAATTGGGACTCGCCGAAGCCACGATGGCGGTAAGGTGCAAGGATAAAGTGGTAGAGGAGTAGGGTGCAAACCAGTGCAATGGCCGACCCGCCGATCCAAAAGATGCGTTTGCGATGCTGCCCGAATGTGTGTGCTGTCCGGGAGTGGGGTGCAGAAGATTGTTCCTGCATGTTGTTTTCGTTCGTGTGACGCACGGGAATTTTGTTTGTGGTTTTTCTTGATCCAACTCTCTGTGGGAGTTGAAAATAGTGAGATTTCAGTGCGGCAAAATTAGACATTTTAATTGTGATTCGCAAGCGTCTTACGAAAAATCCCCCTTTCTCTCTGTGGAGAAAGGGGGATTTTCATTATCGGAGCACGTTGTGTGCGTGTTTTATTTGGCCTGTTCGAGGGCGAGGGTGCGGGTGCACTGGTCGCAAACTTCCGTAGGACCCCAGTACTGGATGGGTCCGGGGTAGATGAAGGCGGTCTTTTCGGCCCATTCTTCGCGGTGTGCGGCGAAAGTTTGGAAGGGTTTGCCGTCGAGTTCGACGAGGGCCTTGCGGATCACGGGTTTCATGTGGCCGTGGCGGCGTTCCATGTTCATCATCATGGTGATGGGCACACCGCCGGCGATCCACTGTTCGGCCGGTGCGGTGGTGTTCTTCACGATGGCCATGTAGCCGGTCTTGCCGTTGGCGACGAGTTGCGCAGCCGATGCACCGAGTGCGTAGCAGTAGTCGGCATCGAAGTTGGAGGGAGCGGCGCAGCGTCCTTCGTAACCGAAGAAGTGGTGGAGGGGCGCGAACTTGCCTACGTATTTACCTTCCTTCTTCCAGGCGGCGAGCTTCTCGGCTACCATTTCGCTGAGGAGCTTCTCGGTTTCGATGAGCGAAACCTGCACGTTGCCGTGGGGGTCGCGCTCGGCGGTGAGCTGCTTAGCGACGCCTTCGGGGAGCGAGGCGTAGATGGCTGCATTGGCGGGCGAAAGTTTTTCGAGCACCCAAGCGCGTTGCTGAGCGGCTTCCACTTTCTCGGCCTCGGGGGTGGAAAGGAGGTCGTTGAGCTCGGCGATGAGTTTTTTGAGCGAGGGGATGAACTCGATGAGGCCTTCGGGGATGAGCACCGTGCCGAAGTTGTTGCCGGCTTCGGCGCGCTTGGCGACAACGCCTGCGATGTAAGTCACCACGTCGTCGAGGCTTTTGTTCCTTAGCCTCCACTTCTTCGGAGATGAGGCAGACGTTGGGCTGCACTTGCAGGGCGCATTCGAGGGCGATGTGCGATGCTGAGCGACCCATGAGTTTGATGAAGTGCCAGTACTTGCGAGCGGAGTTGGCGTCGCGCTGGATGTTGCCGATCACTTCTGCGTAGGTTTTGCAGGCGGTGTCGAAACCGAACGACGTTTCGATCTGGTCGTTCTTGAGGTCGCCGTCGATGGTTTTGGGGCAACCGATGACTTGCACGCCGGTTTTCTTGGCTGCGAAGTATTCGGCCAGTACGCAAGCGTTGGTGTTGGAGTCGTCGCCGCCGATGATCACAATGGCGTTGATGCCCAGCTGGCGAATGATCTCGAGACCCTTTTTCAAATTGTGCTTCTTCCTCGAGCTTGGTGCGACCCGAACCGATCATGTCGAAACCGCCGGTGTTGCGATATTCGTCGATCAGGGCGTCGTTCATCTCGATGTATTGGTGGTCGACGAGACCGCCGGGGCCCATGAGGAAGCCGTAGAGCTTGGAATTGGGGTTTTGCTTTTTCAGACCGTCGTAGAGACCGCAAATCACGTTGTGACCGCCGGGAGCTTGTCCTCCCGAAAGGATGATGCCGATGTTGATGGGGGCATATTCCTTCTTCTCGTCGGTGGGTTCGAAGCTGACGAGGGGCATACCGTAGGTGTTGGGGAAGAGAGCTTTGATCTCTTCCTGATTATCAACACTCTGCGTGGGATTTCCCTCTACGATTTTCACGTTGCCGCGCAGACCGGCGGGGAGTTTGGGGCTGTAAGCCGCACGAGCGATTTGCAATGCGCTTTTTTCCATAATGTGTTTAGGTGGAAAGAATGATATTTCTTGCCTACAAAGTTACTCGTTTTCGGTCGAATAGCAAAAAGGCGGGGCGTTTTTTCGGCGTCAGAGATAGAAATCTAGACAGAGTTCTGCGTACTGGGCAGAACGTTGGCCGTCGCACAGGAGAATGAGGGTGTCGCGTTCCACCCGTTCGGGCGCTGCACCCTTGACGAAGTGGAGCAAAGCGCGTTTGGGCGCTTTGCGTGACACGGTTTGTACGTCGGTGGCGCGCACGAGTGAGCATCCGGCGTCGGCCGCTGCGGCATGAAACCGGTCTTGCGCCGTTTTGGGAATGATGACTTCGAGGCTTCCTCCCGGGCGGAGGAGACGGGCAGCACGTGCCGTGAGGCTGGCGAAGGTGAGTCCCGTTGCGGTATGCCGCGCTTGCGCACGGAGTGCGTCGGGAGCGAGAAGCGTTTCTTCGAAAAACGGCGGATTGCTCACAATGGCATCGAAGGGGGCGGCGTCGCGAAGGGAAGCGCAATAATTGTCGTCCAGAAAATCGGCACAAAGCACGTCGATTTGCTGAGCGAAGGGCGACCGGGCTACATTTTCCGCGGCTTGTTCCGCGGCCTGTGGGTCGATTTCGAGCGCGACGAGGTGGGCTTCCGGAAACGCTGGGCGAGCAAGAGTGCGACGAGCCCGCAGCCCGTACCGATGTCCAGGACGCGTTTCGTGGGGCGCAGGTTTTCAATTGGTGTAGCGTGCGATTTGCTGTCGGTGGGCTGCGGTGGTTCGTCGGTCGCGGCCAATCGAGCCCATGCACCGAGAAGAACGCCGTCTGTGCCGACTTTCATGGCGCAGCGGTCGTCGTGGACAACAAATTGACGGAAGGTGAACATAGAGAGGAGGACGTGGTGGGTGAACGATGGGAGGGAGGGACTTGCGCGTTGGAGGGGGAGCGGAGAGTGAGCCGAGGAAACGCAAAAGAAATCGAGCGGTGCAGCAAAAAGAAATCGTGCTATGCTGCAAAAGGAATCGTGCCATTCCACAAGAGAAGTCGAGTAATGCGGGAAAAACGTGGCGCGTTCTAGAAAGAAAGTGGCACGATTCGGGGAAAAAAGTCGGGCGCTACCGAATGAAAGTTCCCTTGTTTTCGCACAAAGTTTCCGATTTTTTTCTGCCATCCTTGGGAGGGAACTCGAGCAGGTCGGGACTTCAAAGAAGCAGGTTGCGGTGATCGTAGGGACGGTTGGCGCTCTTGTGAGTAGGGACAGGTTTCCCCGAATGAAAAAAAGTGGGACGATGAGGGGCGAGACGTCACGGCACTGTGGAAAAAAAGGGAAGGGTGGGGGATTGTTTGAGAGGGGCTTATTGTGACTCTTGAGGAGGAGGGAAGAGGGAAGCGCGTTGTGGGCAGTTCCCGCCGGCGAAGGAGTGCGCCCTCAACGGACGAGAACAAACGAAAAAAAGGCGGCTTCACGAGTGAAGCACGCCTTTCGATTGGATTGGGAATAGTTGTTGGATTAGGCCAAGTGGAGACTTATTTGGCCTTCTCAACGATGGCTTTGAAAGCCTGGGGGTTGTTGACAGCGAGGTCGGCGAGCACCTTACGGTTGATCTCGATACCGGCCTTGTGGAGTCCACCCATGAGTTGAGAATAGCTCAAGCCTTCGAGGCGAGCCGCAGCGTTGATACGCTGAATCCAGAGTGCGCGGAAGTTGCGCTTCTTGTTGCGACGATCGCGGAAGGCGTAGGTCAGACCTTTCTCCCAAGTGTTCTTGGCAACGGTCCAGACGTTTTTTTGCGAGCACCATAGTATCCGCGGGTCAATTTCAGGATTCTCTTGCGCTTAGCGCGAGATGCGACGTGATTTACTGATCTTGGCATAGTAAGTTGGGTTGTGATTGCCGGCGGTCAGGGAAGTGACACTTGCGAGCCGGACATTCGATTGAATAAATGACTGTGGGTGAGAGCTTTTGATTAGCGCATGCAGAGCAATTCGCGTACCTGCTTAACGTCGGTGGAGTCAACGAGACCCACGTGGCAGAGGTTGCGCTTTTGCTTCTTCGTCTTTTTGGTGAGAATGTGGCTGTGGAAAGCGTGCTTTCTCTTGATCTTACCCGTTCCGGTGAGTGCGAAACGCTTCTTCGCGCCGGAATTAGTCTTTACCTTAGGCATTTGTTGTGTGATTAAATGATGAATGAATGTGCGGTTGCGCATACCTGGCACAACGCGCGACGATATAAAAAAACGAACTTCGAGCCAAGCGCCTCGACGGATGCTTTTTAGTGATTATGGAAACTGGGGTAGTTCCGCCGAGAACATCACTTTTCAGTTCGGATCTATTCAGGAATGGTTGGGTGGTCCGCAGCTTAGGTCGAAAACCAGTGTGCGAACCGGCGCTCCGCTCGGATTAGAAGTCTTCGCCTTCCACCTTGGGACCGGTGTATTCGCGGCGTTCCTTGACTTGAGGTGCCTTCTTGGCGGGAGCGGGCTGCTCTTCGGTAGCCGTTTCGCCTTCGTTTTGGGGAGCTTCGGGCAGTACCTCTTTTTCCTTCTTGACGGGAGCCTTCTTGGGCGCGAGATACATGGTCATGCGCTTACCTTCGAGCACCGGCATGGATTCCACTTTACCATAGTCCTCGAGGTCGTTGGCGAAACGCAGCAGGAGCACTTCGCCTTGTTCCTTGAAGAGGATGCTACGTCCGCGGAAGAAGACATAAGCCTTGACCTTTGTCGCCTTCGCTGAGGAAGCCTTTGGCGTGTTTGAGCTTGAAGTTGTAATCGTGGTCGTCGGTTTGGGGACCGAAACGGATCTCTTTGATTTCCACCTTCACTTGTTTGGCTTTCAGCTCCTTCTGTCTCTTCTTCTGTTGGTAGAGGAATTTCGAGTAGTCGATCAATCTACAAACGGGAGGCTGCGCATTGGGGCTGATCTCGACGAGATCGACTCCTTTTTGTTGCGCGAGTCGAAGAGCATCGCGGGTAGGCATTACGGTGCTTTCGGCATCGTCTTGCACAATACGCACTTCGCGCACACGAATTTGCTCGTTTACGCGATATTGCGGCTTAGTAGGCTGTTTGCGGTCGTTTCTATTGGGTCTCAAATGTGTGAAACTATTGGGTTTGTAAATTGTCTGTATGCTGATTAGCGCTGCAAAAGTAGTGTTTTTCTTCTAATGAACAAAAGGCGCGGGGCAAAAAACTTGGGGACTTTCTCCTTTTACGGCATTTTCTCGAAGTGTTTCTTGTGAGAATGAAGGTTACGTTGTATTTTTGCGCAGATATAATCGAGGTGTGCAACTTTTGTGTGCATGCCGGTAATTCTTTATCCCAATGAAAAGATTTTTTCTTTTGCTGCTCCTCGTCTGCCTGGGTGCGACGTTGAGTCTTTCGGCGCAATCGGCGGCCGACAAAATTGTAGGAGTGTATCGTGTGGTGAAAGACGGTCGCAACTCGAAAGTGAAGGTGTTCAAGCATGCCGGAGGTTACCGTGCGCAGGTGATCTGGCTCGAGAACATGAAGAACCCCGACGGATCGCAGCGCACCGACACGAAGAATCCCGATCCCGCGAAGCGCCACACGCCTTCCAATCAGATCGTTTTGGTTGACAAAGTGACGTATGACGCCGACGACAACGAGTGGGAAGACGGCCGCATCTACGATCCCACGTCGGGTAAGACGTACAAAGTGGAAATGTATTTCGAGAAACCCGGTGTGCTCACCGTCAAAGGGAAGCTCGGACCGTTCTACAAGAAGATGTACTGGACCAAAATCCAATGAGTCCGGTCTTCGCCGGCGGGAGTTTCCCACAAGGCGCACCGACGTTTACAATGAACGAAAACAAGGCCACCGCAACCGGCAAGGAAGCGGTGGCCTTGTTCGTGTTTCGGTGGCCTCCGGAGCGCCGGCAGGTCAGCGCGCGTCGGAAGTTGCGGGTTTCGGAGAAGTCGTTGCCGGGGCTGATTCGTCCGTCGCCTCATCGTCGACGAGAGTGCGCGGAAGTGTCTCCACGATTCGGCTTTCCAACTCCTCGGCCGTGAGGTCCAATTGCAGTCGTCCGCCTTGCGCCACCGAGATGTGTCCGGTTTCTTCGCTCACGGCGATCGCCAAGCAGTCGCATTTCTGCGAAGCGCCGAGCGCGGCACGGTGTCGCAAGCCGAGCGTCTTGGGAATATCCGGGTCGTGCGAGACGGGAAGGACGCAGCCCGCTCGGTAGATGCGGAGTTTGTTGGAAATCACCATCGCACCGTCGTGGAGCGGAGAGTTTTTGAAGAAGATGTTTTCGATGAGCCGTTGCGAAATCCTTGCGTCTATCACCTCTCCGTAGGAAGCCACGTCGTCGAGGTCTTGATAACGCTCCACGATGATGAGTGCTCCCACCTTTTGTTTGCCCATGCTCACGCAAGCCATGACGAGCGGCAGGATCTCCTTGCGGTGCATGGTGTTGCCGTCGTTGTGTCGCCTGAACCAGCGCAAGATCAGTGAGGCCCGTTGTGTGCCGATCGTGGAGAAAAAATGTCGGATCTCCTCCTGGAAGAGCACGATGAGCGCGAGTGCGCCGACATTGATGAGGCGGTCGAGAATGCTGCCGAGGAGCCGCATCTTGAACACCTGCGAAACTAGGATCCAGACGATGATGAAAATGAGCACGCCCGTGAAAATATTGGACGAACTCGAGGCGCGCATCAGTCGGTAGAGGTAGAAAAGCAGCAAGGCCACCAAAATAATATCGATGGCATCTTTGAGGTCGAAAGAAAGAATCCCAAAAATCATAGCGTGAGAGGTTTACTTGGTGTCGGCCGCGCGCATTTTTTCGACAATGCGCACCGCTTCGACGGCCGCGCGCACGTCGTGCACGCGCAAAATGTGCGCCCCTTTGAGCAACGCGATGGTGTTGACCACCGTCGTCCCATTGAGCGCCTGCGCCGCATCGGTTCCGAGCAGTTTGTAGATCATCGATTTGCGACTCACCCCCACGAGCAGCGGGAGTCCCAGTTCGTGAAAATAGTCGAGCTTGTCGAGCAGCGCATAGTTGTGCTCCATGGTTTTGCCGAATCCGAAGCCCGGATCGAGGATAATGTCGTGTGCCCCGAGTTCGCGCAAGCGTTGCACGCGGCGCGCCAGCCACTCAATGACGTCTGCCACCACGTCGTCATATTGCGGATTGCACTGCATGGTGCGGGGGGTGCCTTGCAGGTGCATCAAGACGTAAGGCACGCCGAGTCGTGCCACGGTGTGAAACATCGCACGATCGAGTGTGCCGCCGGAGATGTCGTTGATGAGCTGCACCCCGTAGTCTCTCACGCAGTGCAGCGCCACTTCCGCGCGAAAGGTGTCGACCGACAGCAGCGTGTCCGGAGCTTCCTCGCGCACCACTTCGAGTGCCGCGGCGAGTCGTCGCATTTCTTCGTCGGCACTCACCTCGTCGGCGCCCGGACGAGTGGAGTAGGCGCCCACATCGATGCAGTCCGCGCCCTCCTCCACGAGTGTGCGCACGCGCCGGCGCAAGGCTTCGGCATCGCTCACCGGAGTGCGCGAGTCGGCAAAGAAAGAATCGGGGGTGGCATTGAGGATGCCCATCACCAGCGGGCGGTCGAGGGGAAAAAGGTGGTCGTTGATGCGAAGCGTGTGTGTCATGATTTGAAGGAGAATGCGACGTCGAATACTTGCAAAGTTAAGAGGTGACGCGTGGATCGCAAAATAAACAAGCGACTTTTTCGGTTCATTCGCTAAGAAAATGTACTTTTGTAGGCACGAACCAAGAACAGAATTATGACACTTCCCCAACTCTATGATATCTACCATCGTCATCCCGTGGTGACGACCGACACGCGCCACTGTCCCGAGGGCAGTCTTTTCTTCGCGTTGCGCGGCGACAAATTCGACGGCAACGCCTTTGCACTCGACGCCTTGGCCAACGGCTGCGCCTACGCCGTGGTGGACGATGCCGAAGTGGCCGCGAAAGATGCGCGTTGCCTTTTTGTCGACGACGTACTTTCCATCTTGCAAGAACTGGCGGCCCACCACCGCCGTGTGCTCGACACCCCGGTGTTGCAGATCACCGGCACCAATGGCAAAACTACCACCAAAGAACTCGTTGCCGCGGTGCTCGGCGAGAAATTCAAGGTGCTCTACACCGAAGGCAACCTCAACAATCACATCGGTGTGCCCCTCACGCTGCTCCGTTTGCGCCCCGAACACGATTTCGCCGTGATCGAAACCGGCGCCAACCACCCGGGCGAAATCGCGCAACTGAGCAAAATCGTGCAACCCAATTGCGGACTCATCACCAATGTCGGGAAAGCCCACCTCGAAGGTTTCGGCTCATTCGAGGGCGTGGTGAAAACCAAAACCGAACTCTATCGCTATCTCGCACAGCGCAACACCGAAATCACTGAAACCCTCATCACCGGCGAAACCCGCTTCAAGCCCGACGCTGTGCCGTTCTTCGTTTTTGTCAACGGCGACAACGAATTTCTCATGCCCCACGTGGCCGAATGCGGTTTGCCCTCGCTCACCTACGGCAGTCCCGGCCATGGCTACACCATCGAGGGCGAAGTGGTGGACTGCACGCCTTTCTTGACGCTGCGCTGGCGCAAGGCCGACGGCGCATGGCACAAGGTGAGTACGCAACTCGTGGGCGCCTACAATATAGATAATGTGTTGGCGGCCGTGCTCGTGGGACTTTGTTTCAAAGTGCCCTTGACCGCCATCGACCATGCCTTGCAGCACTACGCCCCGCACAACAATCGCTCGGAATATCGGAAACGGAGCACAATTCGCTCATCATCGACGCCTACAATGCCAACCTCTCGTCGATGCAAGCCGCCCTCACCAGTTTCCGGCAGACCACTGCAGCCCACAAGATGATGATTCTCGGCGATATGCGCGAGTTGGGCGCTGCCTCGGCCGATGCACACGCCGAAGTGCTGCGACAAGCCACCACGTGCGGTTGCGAAGAAATCTGGTTGGTGGGCGAATGCTTCACCGCGGCAGCTTCGGCCCTGGCCCTGCCCCCGGCCGTCAAAGTGCGCACCTTCGCCAACGTCGAAGCCGTGGAGAACGAATTGCTCAGCCACCCGGTTTCCGATCATTTGATTCTCATCAAAAGGCTCCAACGGCACCCGACTGTTCCGTTTGCCCGAGTTCCTCTGAACGGAATAACTGCCGTTTGATAGCGAAAATGGGTGTTTCTGCTTCTTTCTGCGATATTGATATTGCATAATCGTGGTAATTGAAATTTTCTTCCACTTTTTTTTCGCCCAAGTCTTGGCGGTGAACGAAAAAAAGTGCCTACCTTTGCATCGCAATCGGGAAGAAAGCCTGATTGAAATGATCGCGGAGTGGAGCAGTTGGTAGCTCGCCAGGGCTCATAACCTGGAGGTCGCCCGTTCGAGTCGGACCTCCGCAACTAAATAAAGCATCAACCTCGGTTGGTGCTTTATTCTTTTTGTGTCTATTCTCCATTTTTCGTCCCCACACCCTTAGAAAACACCGATTGTCGCGCTTGTATGTTGGCATTTATATTTAATTTTGCAGGAGCAATCGGCAGCCGGCGACGTAATTTGCCGCGAGACGCGAGTCGCCGATGCACTCTCACATGCAAGATCCAATGGCGCAACCCTTTCTCATAGACATCGACCGCATCCTTTCCGACAAAATGGGCACCAAGGCTCGTTATGTGCCGAACTTCGTGGTACGCTATCTCAAAAACATCGTCCACCAAGATTGGCTCAATGAGTTCATTGTCCAAGAAGGCGAAAAAGCAAGGCGTGCAGTGGTTGGAAGATTGCATCCGCCACCTCGATTTGCACATCGAAGTGGTGGGGAAGGAATACCTCCCCTCAGATGCCGACGGCCGCCGTTTCACCTTCGTCTCCAATCACCCCCTCGGCGGCGCCGACGGTGTGGTGCTTGGTGCCATCCTCGGCCGGCATTACAACGAGCGCGTGTGCTATCTGGCCAACGACCTCTTGATGAACCTTTCCGGAATCGCACCGCTCATCGTGCCCATCAACAAGACCGGTCGCGAAGGGCGCGAACTCTCGCAACGCGTCAGTGCCGCTTTCGCCGGCGACAAGCACATCATCATGTTCCCCGCCGGTCTCTGTTCGCGTCGCATCGACGGAAAAATCCAAGACATCCCGTGGGCCAAAACCTTTGTCACGAAGAGTGTGGAATCTCATCGCGACATTGTGCCCATTTATTTCGAGGGTCGCAATTCCGATCGGTTCTACCGGCTGGCCACATGGAGCAAGCGGCTCGGCATCCGCTTCAATCTCGCCATGCTCTACCTCGTGGATGAACTCTATCGCCATCGCGGCGGCCATTTCCGCGTTGTCATCGGACAGCCCATTCCTTGGCAGGAGTTCACGTCGGCACGTAGCCCCATCGCCTGGGCAGCCCACGTGCGCGAACTGGTCTATCGGCTCCCCAATTGATCGGACGCCGTCCCACTTACCATGGTACTTCAGACTCCACCGCCCCGTCGGGGCGCGGAGTTCCCTCATAAATTCTCGACAATGGAAGAAATCATCGCCCCGGTATCTCGCGACCTCCTGTTGCAAGAGCTCACCCCCGAACGTCAGCTCCGCAAGACCAACAAGGCCGGCAACGAGATCTACATCATCACGCACCACAATGCCCCGCACGTGATGCGCGAAATCGGTCGTCTGCGCGAAATCGCCTTTCGTGCCGCCGGCGGCGGTACCGGAAAAGCCCTTGACCTCGACGAATTCGACACGTGCGAGAAACCCTACTATCAGCTGGTGGTGTGGAATCCCGACGCCTGCGAAATCTTGGGTGGCTATCGCTTCCTGCCGGCCACCGACATCACTTTCCGCCCCGACGGACAACCCTATCTGGCCACCGGCCACATGTTTCGTTTCTCCGATAATTTCATCGAGAATTTCCTCCCGCAGACCGTAGAGCTCGGCCGCTCGTTCGTCACCCTCGAGTACCAGAGCACCAACAATCTCTCCAAGAGTCTCTATGCCCTCGACAATCTTTGGGACGGCCTGGGGGCTCTCACGGTGATGATCCCCGATTTGAAATACTTCTTCGGGAAAATGACCATGTATCCGAGCTTCGACCGTGAGGCGCGCGACATGATACTCTATTTTCTCAAGCGCCATTTCGGCGACCGCGACGGACTTATCACCGTGGCCGATCCGGTACTGCTCGAAACGCCCGAAGAAAAGCTCCGCGCGCTTTTCGTAGAAGATGATTTCCGCGCCGACTACAAGATTCTCAACCGCGCCGTGCGCCAACGTGGCTTCAACATCCCGCCGCTGGTGAGCGCCTACATGAGTCTTTCGCCCACCATGCGGGTGTTCGGCACGGCCATCAACGACACCTTCGGTAACGTCGAAGAAACCGGCATTCTCATTGCTGTCGACGAGATCCTGGAAGAGAAGCGCAAGCGCCACATCGAAAGCTATGTCGATCCGAAAAGCCTCACGCAATTGCCCGAATTGTTTTTCGAGACCATGCGTCGCTGAGGAAAATGTCTCAATAGTCCAACGTCCCGATGCACCCATTGCGGTGTATCGGTTTTTTTTCATCAAGTCAAAGAGCGTTTGCGCTGTTCCATCGGGCTGTGGCCCACGGAATTGGACGCTATGTGGACGCCGCAGAGCGACGGGAAAAGGGAATGGTGTGTTTTATCGAGCGCAAAGATAAGTCTTTTATTTCGAATCGTCGCATTTTTCTGCGAGAAAATGTTCTCATTTTTCGATCTTGCGAAAGGAAGACCAAAAACACGGGGACTTTTTTTCGACCTGCCCCTTGTTTTTCTCATCGCTACCCCTCTTTCTCCGGTCGCCCTCCTGCTCTGGGGAAAAATCGGTAGCTGCTTTCTCGCTCCCCTCGGCGTTCGTTTCGTTTCCCGCCCCTCAGGTTGGTGCGCCCTCACGCATGACGCCCTCGCACGCGGGGACGCGCACCCGCGCCTTGCGCACTCAGCAAGTTTCCACTTTTTTGCCTTCACCCATCACCTGCAACCTGCTGAACTACTGCTCGTTAGGTGTGAAGGCTTTTGCATTTCCATGATCTGCCCGGAGGGTGAAGGATCTTCACCGAAACCTTCACGCACAAAGCGCTGTAACTCAATTATTTGTTCCCATCGGGTGAAGAGGTGAAGGCAAAAAAACGAAAAACACCTGACGCGTGCGCGTGCGTGCGCGCACGAAGAGCGTGGGAAAGATCGGGGCAATCGGCGAGCGTGCGGTGCATGACGGAGGATAACGAAGGCAATCGCTGCGCCAATCGAGTTGGGTCGGCACGGGAGTGGCTATTGGTGTCTTTTCTTGGGCGGTTGGCTGAGTTTGTAGGAAATCTGGATCGCGGCGTAGGAGGGCAGTGAGTTGTACCACGTTTCCACGATGCCTTGTGCGTTGATCACTTTCGTCACGTTGCTGAGTCCGCCGAAGATGTCGTAACCCTCTAAGGCCACATTTAGGGCGACCGCGAAGGAAGGTCTTTTCCAAATGCGCATTGGCCACGAAACGCAGGTCGTTCACGCTGGCATCGCTGTACCCCGCGCGTTGATAGAGTTTGCAGTCCGTGCTGAAGGCGAATTGACCCGGGAGCGGGAGCTCGTACGTTCAGTCCGTAGGTCACATCAAAACTGTTGATGGTTTGGAAGTTCTTGCGCGCTGATGTGACGTGCCAATAGCGTGCTCCGATGCTTCCATCTAGAATCACGCGTTTAATTTTAGCATTAAAACGAAGGTTTTGCTGCACCGCAAAGTTTTGTACCGTGCTTCGCTCCGTCACAAAGTCTACACTGTTACGGAAGTCTGCCTTCGTCTCGCTGGTAAAGAGCGTCTGTCTGTCCTTGTCGAAAGGCCGTTCCCAAAATATTCTAGCCGCAGCACGCCAGTTGCCGTCTACATTTCTTGGCATGAATGTGCGCACCCCGGTGGCGGCATCGTAGGGTCTGCCCGTGAGCAACGGCATTGCGCGTGACGTCCCAAGTGACGTCGATGAAAAATTTCTTGCCCTCTTTCCATTTCCACCAGCTTCGAGAAAGTCACCTTGTGCGAGGTGCTGCGCTGGAGATGAGGGTTGCCGTAATAGAGATTCAGCGGATCGGCGTTGTCGGTATAGTCAAGCAGATTGAGCAGCTCGGGATAGGCAGCACGTACGCGGTAGATGATATGGCAATTGTCGAATCCCCAAGAGAGGGTAGGGAGGAAGAACAATTGGTTGCGTCGAGGGTGAGCGTGCAAGGCGTCTCGGCGGTAGGTCAGGCGCTCGATGCTTCCGTTGACTGTGGGGGTAAAAGTGATATGCTGGTTGGGCAACTTTCCACCCAACCAAATTGTGCATCGCGCACCGAGGGTGCCGTCCAGGGAATTGTGGCGGCTGTCGTAGGAGTTCGGGGTATCCAACGTTTGCAATAAGGCTGCCGTGGTGGAAGGCAGTGCGCCGAACTCCGGCGTGCTTGCGCCTAATCGGTCGAGGCGATAGAAATTGCGGTTGTCTTCGAGATGCGCTGCGCTGACATCCAGAAAGGAGGTGATACTTCCCCATTCGGGGCGATAAACGTATTCCGTTCGGAATTTGGCGTGAATTTTCGTTGTCGGCACATCGACAAAAACGCAACTGATGCTCGTCCGGCCGAAGGCTCTGCGCCGATTGGCCGTAGCGCAAGCGGTAGTCGGAGAAGGTGGTGCCGGTTTTGTGCTCGAAATCGGCATTGACTTCGATTTTTAAAGTAATCGGGAGTGTGGGCTACTTTTGAAAAATAGTTTGCATTCACCTTCCCCGACCACGCATGCTCGCGACTCTTCTCTTGATTCTGCTGGCGATTGGTGAGCAACTTCGCCAAACGTTCGCTCGAACTCAGGAACAAGCTGTCTAATGACGCAGCGCGATAGGCATCCTTCGGGTCGGCTGAAAATTCTGCCCCTTGTGACAAAGCGTTGTTGTGATGGTGTTGATAGTACAAGGCGGCAAAGACATTGAAGAATCCTTCGTCTCGCTTTCTTTCAAACGCTTGTTCTGTTTGCACCTTGAAGTGATTGCCCTCTGCCTCACGGCGTGCACGATGGAATGTACTATTGGGCAATGCGGGTTGGAAGGTTTCTGAGGAGGTAATGCTCTGATTGAATGTGTTTTGATGGTAGATTTTGGCGTGGCCCACGTATTTCCACTGGTCCTTATCGCCTTTGACGAGGAATTCAAAGCCGGCGGTCTGCATCGTGGTGCGTCCGGAGGCCGAACCGTTGGCGTTCCAGTTGCCTGAAGTGCCCGGTTCGCGCGTGTCGTTCGTATTGTTGGCATTGGCATAGAGAGCCAACCGCGAGTGGTCGGTGAAACGGAGTCCAAAGAGGCGTGCGAGATAGCGATCGGCCGTGCCGTAGCCCGCTCCGACGTTGCCCACCCATCCGATGGCGTATTCGCGTTTCAGATTGACGTCCACCACCAGAGGCAGGTCTTCTTTGCGCTCGTCTTTGCCTTTGGTGATAAAGCTCCAAGCGTGTTCCTTGCGATAAACCTTCACCTTGTTCACCATGTAGGCCGGCAGGTTTTCCAAGGCCACACGCGGATCTCCGCGAAAGAAGTCTTCGCCATTGACCAGCAGGCTGCTCACATACCGCCCATTGACGGTGATTTGGCCGTCGCGCAATTGAAACCAGGGAGCAACTTGATGAGGCCGTCGAGCATCGAGCCTTCGGCCAATTGAAACGCGTCGGCGTTGTAGATGAGGGTGTCGCCTTTACCACCACGCGAATCTTTGATGTGCGCACTTCTGCTGCGCCCAGTTCGATGTCGCGATGCTTACCGATCTTCTTCATCATAATTTCTCCTACCGATCTGCGCTGTTCTCTGCGTCCCAGATCACGTTTGTAGAGGTTGGCATACTGCGTGACGTAGCCTTCCTTCGAAAAAACGAAAGATGTAATCGGCACGCAACAGAGATAGTCCTCGAAACTCGTCCCCGAAATTGTAAGAGTAATGGCCGTATGAATAGTTCTTATCCGTGTTGTGTTGCGAAACAAGGGAACTATCGGGACGTAGCACTTCGACCTTTACGCCTTTGAGCATTTCGTGCGTGAAGCTATCCACGACTTTTGGCATAGACAGCAATGCTGTCGCGTTGAGATTGTGCGTGGAGTGTGCTGAAAGACGCGAGTGCGAGGAGGAATAACAATAGATTTCTGCGATTTCATGGTTCGGTAAAAGCGGAAGAGATATATAGAAGGTATCGGTGCGAATTTAATAATTTATTTCTATTATGACGTATAGGGGGCGGAGATTTGAGTTCCCAACTTTCGTTTTGCGAACTTCTCGTTAATTTTCTTCCGCGTATTCGCTGCCTTTTTCGTCAGTAAGTCGTCGAAGTTGGCATTTTGTGAGATCTTTGCTTCTTGAGTCTCTTGTCAAATAGACGTGTCGCACTCAATTGCCGATGAGTTAAATGATTCCCGTCCCCGAAACACAACACGCTGTGGTCTCGGGGACGGGAATTCGTTTGGCGAAAAGAGAGTGTCGCGAGCGCTTTAGACGAGGCGTTCCAGTCCGCTCGGCACGGTTCTGCGGAGGACGTCGAGGCGAGGGCGCTCGGCAAAGGGGAGAGCGTCGATGGCTTCAGCCACGGTGCGGCGCGCCGTTTCGGGGTGTTGTTTTCGGCACTCAGGTGGCAGAGCCAAACGCGGCGTGTCTCGGGCGTGAGGTGCTGTTTCAAGGCTTCGGCCGTGAGGCGGTTGTCCATGTGTCCGCGTCCGCCGGAGATGCGTTTGCGCAGGTAGAGCGGATAGGGGCCGTTGTCGAGCAGCTCGCGGTCGTAGTTGGCTTCGATCACAAGGTAGCGAGCTCGTTGCACATAGGGCACCATCGTTTCGGTGAACTGTCCGGCGTCGGTGATGAGACAGAAGGTGGGGCGTCCGTCGCCTCCTTGCGGTGCAAAGAGGTCGGTGGCATTGGTTTCTTCCGGTTCGATGAGTTCGATGAAGTAGCCGTTGTTGTCCGTCGCGTCGTGAGGAACGGCAAACGGCGTGATGCGGAAATTCCCCACCTCGAATGGTGTGTTGAGCACCGTGCAGCGTTGCAAGTCCTCGGGGATCTTTTTTGTCATGAAGCGATTGCGTACGATTCCCTCGTGCACGGGCATCGAAGCATAGACGGGGATGCGGAATTCAATGGAGAGCGGTCCCACGGCTTTGATGTGGTCCGTGTGGTCGTGGGTGACGATGATGGCTTTGATTTTTGGGCATCGTCAGTCCGTAGTCGCGCATGTGTTTTTGAAGGCGCGAATGCCGATGCCCAAGTCGATGAGAATGGCTTCGCCACGCGATTCGAGATAGTAACAATTGCCGGAGCTGCCGCTGCCGAAACAGATAAATTGCATGGAAAGAAGGAGTCAGAAAGGAGAAGTGAACCGCGGAACCTCAGAAAGGCAAACCCACGGCGAAGTGGAGGGTGAAGTCGCGCGAGAGATTGGGGTGGAAAATGGGGTAGTGCAGCGCACCGGAAGGCACTGCGGGGTCGATGGCCTTCATTCCGCCGTCAAAACGCACGATGAAGTAGTTGAGATTCAGGCGCAAGCCCAATCCGTAGGAAACGGCCAGTTCGCGCAAAAAAGAATCGAAGCGGAATTGTCCGCCGTCCGGTCCCGTTTTGCCGCGGGTGGTCCACACATTGCCGGCATCGACGAAGGCCGCCCCTTCAAATTTCCAGAAGAGCGAACTGCGATATTCCATCGAGAGGTCGATCTTCAGATTGCCGGTTTGGTTGATGAAGTCGATATTCCCGTCTTTCTGCGCGTAGCGTCCGGGACCGAGTTGTCGCACGTTCCACCCGCGCACCGAATTGGCGCCTCCCGAGAAGTAGCGCTTTTCGTAGGGGATCACCTTCGAATTGCCGAATGGAATGGCGAGTCCAAATGCCGCATGCCAGGCCAACGAGTTGTTTTCCGAGAGTCGAACGCTTTTCGAGAAGTCCACATCGAACTTCACATATTGCGAATAAGGGATGCTGAAGATTGCGTAACTTCCGTCGGCCGTTTGGTGCATGCGCAGCATCTTCGAGATGCCGTAGAGGAGGTTACCGGCCGTTTCCACGCCGGCGCGAATTTGGTAGCCGTTGGTGCGATAGAGGTTGGCCGATCCCGGAGTGCGCAAGGAATTGTAGACAAATCCATAGGCCGCCCGCATGATGAAGATATTCTCGTACGAATAGCGGAGCACGGCATAGCGTGGGTTGTCGCCTTCGAGGTAGGTGCGGCGGAAGGTGTCGGAAATCCACGGCATGAACACGTAGTTCAGCGACACAATGTCTAGGTGATGGCGCAGATTGGGGCGCGCATGGCGATTCCAGTCCACACTCCATGTGCCCGTCAGCACCCGGCGGTAAAATTCCGGTCGGTTTTGCGAATTGTACATCACCGAAAAGTCTGTGCTCCCCTTGTAAGTGCGCAAATTGCGTTCGCCCGGTGAGACGGGAAGTGTGGGGAAGCGCAGCGTCGCTTCGACCCCGTATTCCGTGTAATTCTGGTTGCGATACCCCTCCAGTCGGCGGATGGCCTCGTAAGCTCCGCGAAATTTGAGGAAGAAACTCTCCGCGCCGCGGAAGAGATTGCGTTGGGTATAGGTGAAGGTCGCCGCTCCTCCGAAATCCCCGGCCGTGTTCGTCCCTTCGAGGTCGAAACTGATGCCGTTCGGTTTGTTGAGTTGCACCAGCAGATGCACATTCACGGTCGAATCGCCAGGAGCGGGTTGAGCGTAGTGGATGTTCGAGTAGTTCACCGCCGCCAGCGCATTGAGGTTTTGGTAAGTGTATTGTGTGGCGAGATCGCGATAAAGACTATCCGGCAAGACAAAGAGGTTGCGCACATAAGTGTGCCGGTTGATGCGCGTGTGTCCGGCGGCCTCGAATGTGATGTTGCGGTAGAACGAACTGTCGGTCGGTGCCTCCTCGGTGTTGAGTTCGGTGAGCGAAACGCGACCGATGCGATAGACCTGGTAGGCCATCCGCCGATCCACCCCTCTCGGCGCCTGCACGCGCAGAGTGAGTCGCACCGCCTGACTCAAGGGGAGGGTATCGGCCACAAAACTCACATACTCATTGTTGGCATTCATATAGCCGCTGTTTTGCAGTCGGTGCACGATGCGTGTGCGTTCCTCGCCGAGCAGCGCGAGGTCGAGCGGCATGCCTTTGTAGAGTTTCGAATTCGACGAATCGGCCATGATGAGCCTCCGCACGGTGTCGTTGTCAAATTCTCTCCGCAGTTCGTGCACATACGAGCGATTGCCCGGCAGGAGGCGGTAGGTCAGCGCGACCCGCCGCCGTTTTTGTGTCAATGTGGTGTCGACGCGCGCTTGCAAATAGCCTTTGCTCTGCAAGGCCATGCGCAGTGCCGCCATCGAGTAGCCGGTCAGCGTGTCGTTGTAGACCACCGGTGCCTCGCCGATGCGGTGCACGATGCGGTTGAGCACATTGCGTTCGTTGGTTCCCGACAGACAGTAGATGCCGAGCGGCACCTTTGAGCGTGCTGAGCCAGCGCGAGTTGGCTTCCTGTCGCACGTAGTTTCGATAGTCAGCGGCGGCCACCTGCGGATTGTTGCTCGTGAGGTGTACGCGCGTGAGCATCGATCGCCCCTTTGGAACAAAACGCACGGCCGAGCACCCCGTCAGCAACGGGATGAGCAGTAGCATGAACAGAAAGCTGTGGAGGGACTTCACGAGAGGCTATTTTAGACTGCAAAGATAGGCATTTCGGAAAAAAGGTCGTACTTTCGCGCTACGTTTTCTCTCGGCACGCGCCGTCATCCCATGCTCAGCAAAAACAAACAAAAACTCATTCACAGCCTCGATCGCAAGAAAAATCGCGATGCCGAAGGACTCTTTTCTGGCCGAAGGTCCCAAACTGGTGACCGAACTGCTGGCCCACTTTCGTTGTCGCCTCTTGGTGGGCGAACCGGCGGTGTTGAGCAAAGTGCCCTTCGAGGCGAATGCCGTGGCCGAACGGGTCGAAGTCACCGCCGAGGAATTGGCGCGTGTGTCGTTGCAGCGGGCGCCGCAAGGCGTGCTGGCCGTGTTCGAAAAGCCGCAGCCGGTGGCCGCGCAAAGTTTGCTCCCCGTAGCCGGTCGCAGTCTTTGCTTGGCCCTCGACGGTGTGCAAGACCCGGGCAACGTGGGCACCATCGTTCGCATTGCCGACTGGTGGGGCATCGAGCACGTGATCTGTTCGCACGACACGGCCGATGTGTTCGCCCCCAAAACGGTGCAATCCACCATGGGCGCTTTGGGGCGCGTCGGCGTGTACTACACCGATTTGCCCGCCTGGCTCGATGCGCTCCCCGCCGGCACGCCGGTCTACGGCACCTTGCTCGATGGCGACAACCTCTACGATAGCGAGTTGACGCCGCACGGCATCATCGTGATGGGCAACGAGGGCAACGGCCTCTCGTCTGCCGTCCGCGAGCGGGTGAGCCGCCGTTTGCTCATTCCGAGCTTCCCCGCCGATCGCCCCACCAGCGAAAGCCTGAACGTGGCTGTGGCCACCGCCGTGACCTGTGCCGAGTTTCGGCGCCGCAGTTGAATTTTGAGTAGTTCGTCTACCGATCCGGAACAACTTATGATAGAAATACTTTTCATTGTCCTCCCTCTCTTTCTGCTCCTCCTGTCCGTGGGGCTCAACGTCTATTTTCGCGCCACCGCCTTCAAACCGGTCATCGCTTGTGCCGACGCGCAGTCGGCCCGCGTGCTGCCCGCGCCTCCCGTCGAGGGTGGGGTGGTGGGCACCGCCGCCGCGCCCTTAGATCCACTGGTGTCCATCATTCTGCCGGTGCAAAACGAAGCCGAAACCCTCAGCCGGCACCTCCCGCAGTTCTTGACGCAGCGTTTCGGTCCTTATGAGGTGGTGGTGGCCAATGCCGCCGGCGAAGACGGAGCAGTGGTCGACGTCGTGACGCGTTTTTCAGGCGCAGCACGGCCATTTGCGCTACACCTTCGTTCCCGAGAGTCGTCGGCGCAACGTAGATGCCCACAAGGTGGCCGTGGCCCTCGGCGTCCGGGCCGCCCGTGCGCCGTGGGTGGTCGTCGTGGAGCCCGACAGTCGTCCGACGAGCGACGAATGGTTGCAGCACCTCGCCACCCACTTCACCGACGAAAACGACGTGGTGATGGGTTATGCCAACTATGAGCACGAAGAGGCATCGGCCGTGCCCGAAGCCAATCGGCTCCGCGCGTGGGACTGGGCGCGGAGTGCGCGCTCTGTGCTCGCCGGCCATGCCGCGGCGGCCGACGGCGGACACGTGGCTTTCCGCCGCGAATGGTTTTTGCAAAGCGGTGGTTTCGCCGGCAGTCTCGATTTGCCCTTCGGCGCCTGTGCGCTGTTGGCGGCGCGCGCCGATGCCCGGCGCGTGGCAGTCGAGATCCACCCCGCAAGTGTCGTGCGCCAGGTGATGCCCGACTGGGAAACATTGCACACGCGTCGCAAAGAGCGGGCTGTGGTGCTGCAACGCACCGCCCACACGGCGGTTTACGTTTCGCCGCGCGAGCGCTGGAACAAAGTCATGACCGCGGTGGCGCTGGTTGCGGCGTTGCTCTACGTGGTGGGGCGACTGTTGGCTTTCGCGCCGGCACTGCACACGCTCTGGACGACCAACGGCTGCACGCGTTGGGCCGCAACGGCGCTCTATGGCGCGGCGTTGCCCATGTATGCACCGGAGCACCTGGCCTTCGACGTGCCGGCTGCGCTGTTGTTGATCTGGATGTTGTGGCAGCCCTATCGCGGCGAACGGCGTTTGCTGCGTGCGCTGCACGAGCTGTAGGATACACACCGCAAACGTGCGTGCTCGCGCGCTCGCGTACGCGCGCATGTCAGGTAGTTTTCGAAAAAAGCCTTCACCTCTTCACCGACCGGTCGCAAAACGTTGACCGACTGCTGTTTAGGGGTGAAGGCTTTTGCTTTTTCCCTTCACCTTCGCCTTCACCGTTTTGCTCCCTCCCCGATTCTTCTCCATTTAGGCCCGTTTTTGTGCGAAAACCCGCGACGAAAATTCTTCACTTTCGGGGTGAAGTCACGGGACGAGAGAGGTGAAGGAAAAAACGCCAAAGTCTTCACCCTTAATCCGCTGTGAGATAGTGAAATACGCGAGGTGGATGAAGAGGTGAAGGCTTTTTCTGAAAACTGACTGAGGCGCGCGTGATGCGCGCGTGCGCGTACATGCGCGAGAGGCGGTGCTGGAAACGAGAGACGCGGTGCGCACCGAGAACCATGGGAGGAAAGGAAAGAAAAGAGGGTGTTTTTTCGTGCGGGTCGGGAAGATGCGTGCGCGTTCGCGAGGGGACGAGAGGAGCCATTCGGTGTGCGTGCCGCTGAGGCGTGCGTTGTGCAAACACCGCGCGCGTGGCGAGTCGGTGGCGCCGAGAGTTGCGTGCTGCCGCGGATGAAATGCCGGTGTGGCGACCGCGGCCGAAACGAAGGACGGGGAGGAGACAGAAACGAAAAAGGACCGATTCGTGAGAATCGATCCTTCTTGGAGTAGCGAGGCCGGGGATTGAACCCGGGACCTCAGGATTATGAATCCTGCGCTCTAACCAGCTGAGCTACCTCGCCGAGTGAACTTGTGGGTTGTTCCTCGTTTGCGAGTGCAAAAGTAGGGCATTTTTTTGTAGTGACCAAATTTTCGCTCGAAAAAAAGCAGATTTTTTTTTTCGCCGCGATTTTCCTTTCGCCGACGGGGCTTCATTCGCCGCGAATGATGTATTTTTGTTTTGCACTTATCACAACACATTTCACATGGAACAAAACAAACTATCGATCGACACGCAGTGCGTGCAAGCGGGTTGGACGCCCAAGAACGGCGAACCGCGTCAATTGCCTATTTATCAGAGCACCACGTTCAAATATGAAAGCACTGAACAGATGGGCCGCCTCTTCGACTTGAAGGAGTCGGGCTATTTCTATTCGCGCTTGCAGAACCCCACCTGCGATTCGGCCGCTGCGAAGATTACCACGCTCGAAGGCGGTGTGGCCGGCATGCTCACTTCGAGCGGTCAGGCGGCCAGCTTCTATGCGGTGTTCAACATCTGTGAGGCCGGCGGACATTTCATTGCCACCAACGGCATCTACGGTGGAACGTTCAACCTCTTCGTGGTGACAATGAAGAAAATGGGTATCGACTGCACGCTGGTCGATCTCGATGCGAGCGACGAAGAATTGCGTGCCGCCTTCCGTCCCAACACGAAGCTCGTGTTCAGCGAAACGATCTCCAATCCCGGCGGTCGCGTGTGCGACATCGAGCGCTTCGCCCGCGTGGCGCACGAGCAGGGTGTGCCTTTGGTGATCGACAACACTTTTGCCACCCCGGTCAACTGCCGCCCCTTCGAGTGGGGAGCCGACATTGTGGTGCATTCCACCACCAAATACATGGACGGGCAGGCGACGGCCGTGGGCGGTTGCATTGTCGATAGCGGCCACTTCGACTGGATGGCGCATGCCGACAAGTTCCCCGGACTTTGCACGCCCGATGAGAGCTACCACGGGCTGATCTACGCTCAAGCCTTCGGTGCGGCGGGCTACATCGTGAAAGGCCACCGCACAACTCATGCGCGACCTGGGCAGCTGCCAGAGCCCGCAAAACGCCTTCTTGCTCAACAACGGTTTGGAGACGCTCCACCTGCGCATGCGTCGTCACGTGGAGAACGCCCACGCCGTGGCCGCTTTCCTCAAGGCCCACCCGCGCGTGGCCTGGGTGCACTATGCCGACGATCCCGACGGTGTGGATGCGGCATTGGCCAAGAAGTACCTGCCCAACGGCGGTTGCGGTGTGCTGGCCTTCGGCCTGAAAGGCACACGCGAAGAGGCCGTTCGTTTCATGGACCGGCTCCGCCTGATCAGCATTGTGACGCACGTGGCCGACGCGAAGAGCTGCATTTTGCACCCCGCCAGTCACACGCATCGCCAGTTGAGCGACGAGCAGCTCCGCGCGGCCGGCATCGCTCCCGATCTGATGCGTTTGAGCCTCGGCATCGAAGCGACCGACGATCTCATTGCCGACCTTCGTCAGGCACTCGACGAGCCCACTGTCTAAGCGGTCGCAGTTTCAAATCGTACAACACACATTCATGTCAGCACTTCCCTCTCTTTCGGATTTCGACTTCGTGACGGTGGTGGGACCCACGGCCTGCGGCAAAACTTCGTTTGCCGTGGCTTTGGCCGATCGCATCGATGCGGAGATCATCAGCGCAGATTCACGTCAAGTGTATCGGCACATGGATCTCGGCACGGGCAAGGACCTCGACGATTATTGCATTGCGGGGCGACGGGTGCCCTACCATCTGATCGACATTGTCGAACCCGGGACGAAATACAACCTCTATCGCTATCAACACGATTTCCTCGAAGCCTTTGAGGACATCGGCCGTCGCGGAAAGCGCACGGTGGTGTGTGGCGGCACGGGCTTGTACGTGGAGAGTGTGGTGCGCAATTACAACATCAGCCACGTTCCGCAGAATCCGGCGCTCCGTGCTTCGCTCGAGGGACGGACGCTGGCGGAACTGACGGCCGAATTGGCGGCGCTGAAAGCCCGTTCGGGGGCGGTGCTGCACAACACCACCGACGTGGATTCGTGTAAGCGAGCAATCCGAGCCATAGAAATCGAAACGTACAACCTCGAGCGCGAAGCCGGACGCCGTGATTTTCCGGTGATGAAGGCGTTCAACATCGGTTTGTCGATCGATCGCGACACGCGACGGGCGCGCATCAGTGCGCGCTTGCGCCAGCGGCTTGCCGACGGTATGCTCGATGAGGTACAACGTTTGCTTGACGAGGGCATTGCTCCCGACGATTTGATTTACTATGGGTTGGAATATAAGTTCGTGACCCTGCACCTCATCGGCCAATTGACCTATGACGAGATGGTTGTGCAACTCGAAACGGCCATTCATCAGTTTGCCAAACGCCAGATGACGTGGTTTCGCGGTATGGAGCGCAGGGGCTGTCCGATTCATTGGATCGATGCCACGGCTCCGCGCGATGCTCAGCTGCAACAGCTCGCCGAGGTGTTGCAGCTGACGAACTGAATTTGAATATGTAACCCACCCCAAAGATCACCATGCTGAACAACTCGGAGCAATCACGCTGGGGCATCTTGTATTGTCCCCAGGAAGGCAGTTGGCGTTCGCGCCGGCGTTGGGCTCGCATCAGGGCTCGATTGGATGCGATCAAGCAGCCCTACGATTTCGTGCAGAGCGAAGGGCCGGGCAGCATCGAGCGCCTGGCTGCGATGATGGCCGCCAACGGCTATCGGCTCATCGTGGTGGTGGGCGGCGATGCCGCCCTGAACAGTGCCCTGAACGGACTGATCGAAGCGGTGCCCGATCTGAAAGAACGCCCGGCGCTGGCCGTGATTCCGAACGGATTGATCAACGGATTCGCACATTTTTGGCGACTGAACGAATCGGAACCCGAAGCCTGCGTGGATCGGCTGGTGCGCGGACGGCTGCGCAAGGTCGACGTGGGGGTGGCGAATCTGGTGTCGCCCGACGGTAAGGAGGAGCGACGTTATTTCCTCAACTGTGTGAACCTGGGCATGGCGGCGGCCATGGTCAAACTGCGCCGACGCTACCAGCATTTCTGGGGCGGCCTGGGTTTGCTCCGCGAGTTGAGCAGTGCGCTGATGCTCGTGTGGCATCGGCATTCGGCTCGCGTGCGTTTCACCACGGGGGTGGAGACCTTCGAGCAGCGCATCACGACACTCTGCGTGGGATCGTGCACAGGATATGGGCAGACACCTTCGGCAGTGCCCTACAACGGGATGCTCGACATCTCGGCGGTGCGGCGCCCCCGCTTGTTCGAAGCTTTTGCCGGGTTGTGGCACTTGCTGCGCGGTCGCTTTCTTTCGCAACAGAAGAGTGTGAGCGTGTGGCGCACACGCCATGTGAAATTCTTCCAAGTTGGACAGGGCACGGTGACCATCGACAGCCGCCCCATTCGCCACCGTGTGAGTACGATGGATGTGGAGGTGCTGCGCGAGTCGCAACCGTTTTGGGTACCGGTGGATTGAGTAATCTGGTAAGATTGAATGCCGCACGGTCTCGGCGACGGGACCATTACTTATTCTAAAAAGAGCGACGCTCGGACTGATCTTGTGGATCGGTTCGAGCGTCGCTCTTTGTTGTGGTCGGTAGCAGCCTGTGCGGTGGCATCAACGGGTGAGTTGGAACTTGAGGTTGATACCAAAAATCTTGCATCGTCGAGGGATAGGCCGACGAGGGTGAGCAGGGGTTGATTGCTCTGCCGGTCGTAGTAGGCCGATACGGTGAGGAATTTCGACACTTCGTAGTCGGCGGCGAGCGAGATTTGCAGGGCGCGGTTGCCGTTGGTGGCCTGCGAGAGGCGGGTGAGGAGGTTGCGCTGCAATGCACTTTGTGAGCGGAAGGAGATGTCGAGTCGCAAATTGAGCGAGTGCGGCGTGCCGTCGGTCACGGTGGGCGTCGGCGTGTTCTCCTCGGGTGCATTTTTGCGGTTGCGCGAACGGACGGTGCGCTTGACGCGTGAGGCGCGGGTGAAGCCCTTGAAGTCGGCCACGCGATAGCCGAAACCGACCACGACGTCGTTGGAATGCGTCTCGTTGAGCAACTGCGAAGTCATGGAGAGCGTGAGTACGCGTGTGCGTCGCATCTCGATGCGGGCGGTGAGGTCGTTGTGGAAGGTCATGTCGATGCCGAGGAGCGGCGAGAAGGTCTCGTTGAGGGTGACGGTCGAGATATCGTAGCGGGAAGAGGGCGTGGGGAGCCCGTTCTCCACTGCGGTGACGAATCCGAAACCATCGGCCATCTCGCGGAACGACTGGAAGGTGCCGTAGGCCCCGACGCTATACAAACTCTTGTAGGCGTGGTTGAGGTTGAAGGACTTGAACCAACGTTTGAAAGAGGGCAATTGGGCGAGACCGGCGTACTGGAGCGTCCAGCTCGGCAACAGGCGGCTCACGGCGGGGAAGAGGTCGAGACGGCCTCCCGACGAGGTATAGGCGTCGAGGAAGGCGGGGATCATGACGGAGGCGGAGTAACGATCCACTCCGCCGTTGGCGGGATCGTAGGGCTTTCCGCTCCATTGGCCCATGCCGGTGGGGTAGGTGGCGCCGGCGTAGCGCTGTTCGACCTGTGCGCGGTACTGATCGAGCAGTTGGTTGAAGCGACGGAAGGAGGCGCTGGCGTAGCCGTTGTTGGGATTGCCGAAAGAGGAGAAGGCGGTGCCGAGCGACCACGTGGTCATGGTGAACGAACCGTTTTGCAGTGTGGGCATGCCCGGATACATGTATTGGATGGACTTCGACCGATTGAGGTTGCGCGAGAAACTCAGGTTGATTTTTGAAGTCGCGGAAGGGTTCGAGGGTGGCGCGAATTTGCAAATCTTCTGTGCTCGAAGTGACAGCGGGGGTGATGATGCTGTCGGACTGCAAGAGCCATCCACGTTCGGCCGCACGGTGCACGTAGCTTTCCCCTCCGATGGTGGCGAAGGCGAAGTCTAAGCCGGGGGCGAGCAGACCGCCGGGGCGGGCTTGTCCGAAGGCGTCGCCGATGGAGGGCATGAAGCCGGGGAGGTTGAGGCTCGACGAAGTGCGATAGGCCACGTTGACGTTGCGTACCATCATGAGGGCGCGGCTTCCATATTCTGCGAGTTGGTACCAAGGGAGTTCCTCGGTGCGGCGTTGCGGCGTGATAGTGACTTTCACCGTGAGGGTATCGCGATTGAGCACCTCAATGCGGTTCACATCGAGCACCTTGTAGCGGACGGGGAAACGATTGCCGTCTGGACGGATGGCGACCACACGCAGTTTCTTGGTAGAAAGGTTGTGTACCACGACGGTGGCGGTGTCTTTGCGCAGCGTGACGGCGCGCTCGAAGGGCTTTTTCTCCTCGGGTTTCTTGCCGGCGGTGGGGCCGGCGGAGAATTTGCGGTTGACGCGTTTGAGGAAAGGCACTTTGTTGTAGAGTGCTTCGAGACTGAGGCGGGAATTGAAGGTGACGTCTCGGCGATTGCCAATGACGTTGCCGAGCGACGAGCCGTCGGCAGCTTCCACTCCGCGTGTCCAGTTATAGGCGGCGTTGTATTTGAAATCGGCCGTTACCCAGTCGAACGCGGGGAGTTTGTTGAGGGGCACATTCCACGAGAGGTCGGCGGTCTGGCGATAATTGAGCGGTCGGCCGAGGTCGCGGAGGGAGTGCATGACGGAATCTTTCCACGCAGCGTATTCTGTGGGGTAGAGTTCCTTGTTCACGACCACATTGGGTTGCTGGATTTCGGCATCGGTGCCGGACATGAAGCTGAAGTGGATATTCTTCGTGGGATCCCAACGGAATTGCAGGGAACGATTCCAGAGGAAGTCGCTGGCGAAGCTGAGCGGGAGCGAACGGTTGTCGAGTTGTTCGATGTCTCGCTCTTGCAATTCGTAGTAGTGGCGCGAAAGATTGGACATCAACGAGATGTTTTGTGGCAGCGGGTTGACGCCAAAATCGCGCAGTATGCGTAGCCAGGACGATCGCGAGGTGATGAGCTGTTTCAAGGGCTCGACGGTGCGCATGCCGGGGGAGTAGTTGTAGGCGAGGTCGAATTTCCAATTCATGTCGATCTCTCTCGCGGTGGTTGTTCCCGAGGTGTGTCGCGTGGCGTGGGCGAAACTGGCGGTGAAATTCCCCAGGTCGTAGGGCATGGGGGCACTTTGCGTGGTGCGGTTGAAGCGCAGTCCCGAAATGGAGAAGTTCTTGTTGGTGACAACGTGGTTGGTGATGTTGCGCAAGGAGTCGCGTTGGCTGCGCAAGGGGAGTGCGTCGAGCGCATCGGACATCGGCATGTCAGTGTCGAGCGGATTGTAGCGCGGCACGATCACTTCTTTGGAGTAGGAATAGTAGATCGGTGCGGTGAGTTTCACCTCGGGGGGGAGGAGCTTACCGGCATCGAGATTGGTCGTCACAGAATATTGATAGAGGTCGTCGTCGCGGCGTTGGCTGACGGTTTCTTCGAGTCCGCCGAAGCCATTGGTTTCGGCATGTCCCGCGAGATTGATGTTGGCCAGGTCGGCCAGTTGGATATTGAGTTGGCTTTGTGCCGCCCATCCTCCTTTGTTGGCGAAGTCTTGTAGACGCAGTTCATTGGCCCACACTTCGATGCTGCGCACACTGCGCGAATTGTTGCGCAGTCCGATCATCACCGTGCGGACGTCGCCCAACGACGGGTTGCCTTGCACGCTGATCTTGTTTTTCGGGCGTTGCGGGTCGTATTCATCGTAGAGGGTGGTATAGCGGCCAATCCCTGTGCGCGTTTGCGGTTACGCGCCTTTTTGACGTGTGTGAGTTGCTCGAGGTCGATGTCGATCATGTTGTCGGTCGGCCACACCGAACGACGTCCCGGCGTCCCAGTGTAGCGACCTTCGGGCGTCAACACCAGCGGGATTTCATATTCGTAGAAATTGTTCTTATAGTCCGATCCGAGTCGGAGGAACAGACTCACTTGTCCGTCGGCCAAGTCCTTGTCGCCCGGCAGCGCGTTGGCGTGCACGAAGAGTTGGAGGTGCTTGTAGCGGCGGAGGTCGAGGTGCGTGTTCTTATACACGGCGCGCGCATCTCCGCTCCCGAGATCTTTGACTGTGAGCGAGAGGGCTTGTTCGTTGTTTTGTAGCACCTGGTCTTGTCCGGGTTCGATGGCGCGGCTGATGCCCGGAGGCAAAACATAGTTTACCGGGTGCTTGTCATTGTTTTCTTCGAAGTTCACCGCGCTCACCACGAGTTGGCCGGAAGAAGCTGCCGGCACGTTCTGATAAAGGGGTTGCTGATAGTCGCGCCACTCGCCGCGTACCAGACTCAGCGTGGCGAAACGCAGCACAACCGGCTGGTCGAAGCCCGTCATAAACATGCGTATGAAGCGGATCGAGGAGAAGTCGCTGATGCTGCCGTATTTGCGTTCGTATTCGCTCAGCGGAATGCGGAACAAATACCATTTCGTGGCAGGCGATTTGCCGTCGCGCGTTTTCGAGTTGACCGTGCGCATGTCGACAATGTAGTTTTGTCCGACCTGCATGGCCGTGGGATCGATGCGCACACGGTACTGATAATATTTTTCGTACTCGTTGAGCGTGAAATCTTGGTTGATGTCCTCAACGTCCGGCGTCGTCTTGTAGGCCGAAGCGTAAGTTTCGCCGTCGGCGGCCGCTGAGTTACCGTTCGGATTGTTGATATATTTGTAACGCTCGAGGACCGATGCGCGCTGCTCGTCCCAGTTTTTTTCCCACGGAAGTAGTAATATTGGTCGCCGGATGGATGTTGTGCAATGGAATCGTAGACGGCCGGGCGCACGTTGGGACGAATGGCGCGGAGATAGTCGGCATAAGCTCCGAAAGTGCGTTCTTCTTCTGAGGTCAAACCATTGTAGCCCACGTCTTGTCGGCGGCGCGCGTCGCTCGAGGTGTTGAAGGCATAAGTCACAGCATTCTGCGTCGGCACCAAGCCCCAGGCAGTTTCGGCCACCTGCGAGCGGTCGCCATCGGTTGGGAGTCCACTTTCGTAGAATTTGCGGCCGTCTTTGAGCACGTCTTCGGAGATTTCGCCCAAATTGAAGTACAGGTCGCCGGTATAGCTCGGCACCTTTCCGTTGATTTCCGTGAAGGGATCCATCATCCAAAACTCCACGTACTCCACATTGGCCGCATCGAAGTCCGACGTTTCGATGCGGCGCATCATGCCACCCCAGCGTTGTGCCGGGTTACGCAGTTTGCCATCGCTGTCGAGCGAGGGGTCGAGGTTGTAAGGACCGCGTTCGTTGGGATAGAAGGCCAAGTTGAGGACGGGAAGGGTGGCCGCATCCTTATAGTTCAGGCTCTTGTTGGGGTAGAGGTCGCTGGCATAAATTTCTCTCACGCGCGGGTCGGAGAGCTGTTGCACATCGTTCTTGATGTAGCCCGGTGTGAGCGAGGAGCTGCGGCGTGTGAAGAGCGGATCGATCACATACCATGCAAGGAGCGCACGGTTGTAGCCGTAGCGCACGTTGTTGGTGAGTTGCGACTCTGCAAACATTGAGGGCGTCGAGGAGATCGTCCACTGTTGCGGGGTCGAAATGTCGATGTCTGTTTTCGCATTTTCGAAATCGTCGATATACGATGCATTACCCTGCGCACCGGTGTTGCGTCCGGCGATGAGTTGCGCAAATTCAGCCGTGAAATTGATGTTCGACGGCGTCGTGGTGTGCACGAAAGGCAGGCGATTGACCAGATCGGTCAACCACTGACTTTGTGTCTTCCAGGCCATGTTCAGTCCCCAAATCGTGTTGTTCAGCGGTTCGCTGCCCATGGCCACCTTCGACGTCAGGGGTTGTTCGCCCAAGTGCATGAGCGTACCGCCCACTTGGAACTTTTTCGACACATCATATTGGAAATCAACGCCGAACATCGTTTTGCGTTGCATGCCGTAGTCGGCGTTCGATTCCACCGAGCACGACACCGGCGTTCCCGCGTCGAGGATGCTCTTGTTGAGAATCTTGACCGTTCCCGCGTTGTAGTCGACGGTATAGTCCGTCCCCTCGGTGAGTAGTTGCCCACCGGCACGCACCACAACGCTCCCTTGCGGAATACCGGTGGTGTTGAGTTGAATTTCGTCTGCTTTGGTCGCTTTGAATTTGCCGGAAATCCGGAATTTATTGTGTTCCGCGATTTGTTTCGCCACAGTGTGGGTCGAGTCGTAGAGTTCGGTGTAGGCAAATTGTCGGGCGAGGGCCGTATCGCCGATGGCTTTGATCAAGTTTCGGCCAAACGGCTCCACGACGGGGAAGAAGACACGGCCCGAGGCGGCATCCACGGTGTATCCTTCCACAAAGTCAAAATATCCGTTTGGCACTCGGCGGGCGTTGTTGTCCAGTCGGTCGAGTCCCATCACCGTGAGCAGACGCTGGTCCTTCATGGAAGGAATGGGGAGATACGAGAGATACACGCCCGTGGTGTCCGAAAGGTATTTCACGTCGAGCATGAATCGTTCTCGCTGCACGTCGGTGGCGCCGAGCGAATACACGTTGCGCATCATCAAGGCCCAGTTGCCTTGACGCGGTGTGCAAGCGGTGTTTTTCAAGCTCTTCACGATGAGCGATCGCGTGTTGTCTTTCAGGTCGGTCGAGAATTCGCCCACCTGATAGTTCTCCCCCTTGTAAGTGTACTCAAATGCCACGGCCAGCACCTGGTCGGGTTGCAATGCCGTGCGCAGTGAAAGGTAGCCGAGATCGGCATTGAGCCGATATTCCGAAGGCGAGAGCAGGCGTGCACTCTCTATCTTTTCGTAGTCGTCGCCGCCCGTCATGCCGATGCCGTCGAGCTGCGTGCCGGTCTGCGTGATGTCGCGCACGGCAGGGAGCGAACCGGTCAGCGTGGCGTATTCGTTGTTGGCCGTGTTGGCCGGAACGGCGGTCGGGTTCGCCGCTGTCCAATGGGAGTTCTTGATGTGCTTGGCTTCGCCCAAGTCGGTCAGGGCCACGAGATTGCGCGTGTTGTCCGTTACGGCCGACGTATTGGTGATCCACACTTCGATGCGGTTGATTTTCACGCCCGAAAGCACATTGGGCAGCTGCGTCATCCAGCCGTCGTAGTGGTCGCGAAAGTAGTGTGCCAAGAAGAAGTGGCGGTTCTCATCGTAGTCGGCCGCCGAGAACTCGAAGTCGTTGAGTTGCACGCCGCCGCGCGAATTCACGCTTTGCGACGCACTCTTTTTCTGCGCCACCATGGTGCGGAGTTTCAAGCGTCCGAACTGCATGTCGGCACGAACGCCAAACAAACTTTGTGCGCCGCGGATCAGACTCGAATTGGCGGCCAACGATACGTTGCCCGCCTCGATCAGTTTCACGATTTCGTCCTCTTTTCCCTCGTAACGCAGTTTGAGTTGCTGCGTGTCGAAGTTAAATGTGGCGTCGGTGTTGTAGTTGAAATCCATGTTCACCTTGTCGCCCACTTTTCCGTTGAGCGAGAGGTTCACTTTTTCGTCGAAGTCAAAGCCGAACACGCTGCGATTGCGCTCGGCCAGCGAGGGGTTGTCGGTGAAGCGGTGGGTCGCCCCGATTTTTGAGCTCGGCCGATCCCTGTGTGCGCACGCGCACGCCGCCCGGGCCGAAGATCTTTTTCTGCCGGTCCGAGCGAAAACTGCATGTCGCTAAAATCGAATTTGTCTTTGCCGCGGTTTTGAAACTCCTCGTTGTTGCGGCGGCGGAAATAGTCGCGCATCGACTGTTCGATGCCCATGCGGCGCACCTCGTCTCCCGCCAGATAGAAGGGAACGTAGAGCCATTGTCCGCCCAGACGCGTGCCATATTTATAGGTACCCGTCTCTTCGTCGTAGAACAATCCCGTTTGCAGGTTGTCGGGGTTCTTCACGTCGGCCGAGTGCAGGGGCGAAATGCCACGTGTGCTCACCGTGGGTTGCACCACAAAGGGCATCACCGTCTCCGTGCGCGCCGGGCGAGTGGGCAGGGAGGGCTCGTCCTGCGTCGGGGTGGCCGAGCGAGCGCTGTCCGTCGCCTCTGTCGGGCGCGAAGTGGGTCGGGCAGCGGTTGTGGCGGCTGTGCGTGCGGTCCGGTCTTTGCGCCCGACGGGACGCTGGGCGGTGACGGTCGCTGTCGGCGCGGCACCTTTGTGGGCCCCCTCACGCAGCGCAAGCACACTCAGTGCCACCGTCCCTAAAAGGACGATGGGCAACATTCGTCGGAAAAGAGCGGAAAAAGTCATCGGCACCGTTCGTTTGTCATTTGATTTCTTTCAAGCTGCGTTTGATAAGCTGTTGCAGTTCCAACCCCGGTTCTGCTTTGAGCAGTGCGGCCACGACTTTGCGCACCGCTGCCGGTTGGAAGCCCAGAATGGTCAGTGCCGAAATGGCCTCCTCGGCCACAGCTTTGTCGGCCGCCGAGATGCCCCCGCCGCCTGTGGGCGTGACGTCGAGCTGTCCCTCGCCCAAGAGCGCACCGACCTTGTCGCGCAGGTCGAGCACGATGCGCGCTGCCGCTTTCGGCCCGATGCCTTTCACGCTTTTGAGCATCGCCGTCTGTTCGCTTTGGATCACCTCCGCCAATTCCGCCGGGGTGAAGGCCGAAAGCACCATGCGCGCCGTTTGTCCGCCGATGCCGTTCACCGAGGTCAGCGCCTCGAAGAGGGTGCGCTCTTGCTTCGACGAAAAACCATAGAGGTCGTGTGCATCTTCGCGAATCACCTCCTTCACATACACCTTGGCGCTTTCCTTTCCTTGCAGATTGGCGAATGTGTTGAGCGAGATGGTGAGCCCGTAGCCCACACCTGCGGCTTCGATCACCACCTCGGTGGGGGTGAGTTCGCCGATGATTCCTTTGATATATGCGATCATTGTCGATTGTCGTTTGGGATAAGTGGTGGCTTGCGCGCGTTGAAACGCAGCCGAAAATGCAGAGTTCTGACTTACAAAGATACGTACACTGACTTAATTGAGAACGAAGAATAAACCTTTTTATTGTTTCTCAGCGCTCGAAATCAGCCGATTCATCGTGTGAGGTTGGGATAGGTCGATCGGGAGAAGCAAACAGTGGAAGCCCAACGGCATCGTAGCGTAAACCACGTGCCCAACACCGGCATCGAGCACTCGAACCATGTGATGAAGATCGGCGTTCGCGGGCAAAATGCAAGTTCGGCATAGAGGCTATCTACCAAACGTTTTCCGAAGACCTTGTCGGTATGAGCTTCTTACATGGATCGACAGAGCACCGGCATGGCTTAAAACGGCTTCGCCCTTACTTCTTGTGCTTACGCTTTGAGGACGACTTCTTGTGGTCGAACCACACAATCAGCACAATCAGCGCGCAGCAAGCCACGAAAGCCAACAGCCATCCCAATTGGATAGCGCATACAGACTCTTGGATAAGTGCCGCTAACGCTGAAAAAGTGCCCCCCTTCCGAAGGAAAGAAAAGAACACCAGACCGAAAAGTGCCAGAAACGCATTGAAGAAGACAGAGGCCATCATCTTTAATTTCCACTTGAAGGAAGCTTGTTTGCCTCCTTCTTGGATATAACCTTTCCCTATGAGGCAGATCGAATAAATGGCGGGGACGAGCATCAAGATGATTCCGCCAGGAATGCCTCTTATACACCAGTTGAGTAAAAGTGCTTTTAGAGGGGCATAATGATCAGAAGCCACATAAAGCAAGAGCAATATTCCATAGGCAAACATCATTCCCAGCGAATATCTCCAAAAACTACGCTTTATCTTGTCTAAGCAGAGTTGCTTAAAGGCCTGTAATAAGGCCGCCCAAACGAGCAGCAGCAGCCCGCCCAGGAGAAAAAGCAATCGTAGGGTTCATGTTTTCAGTTTCCGATTAAAAATGTGGGTTTTCACTCAGCGAAATCCCTCTGTCGATCGGGACTGGAGGATGAATGGTCGCAAAAGATTCTATTCCCACTGCTTTTTCATCCATTCTCTTGCACCGAACTCGCGCACCCAATGTCAAATCAAAACACCCAGAGCGCCGTGAGTCCGGTTGCGTTGGTCGACACTGTGGGCAGGAGGAGGGGGATTTTCATTGCGGTGGGGGAACTTTTGGGGCGAGTGGCGTCCGAAGTCTTTCGGGGACGGATGCCCAGGAGGCGTTGCTCGTAGGGCAGGAGCCAAAACGCGATGCGTGCGGCGGCGAACCCGAAGGCTGCACCGCCCAACACGTCGTTGAACCAATGGCGGTTGTTGTACATGCGCAAAACGCCCACGGCGAGCGCACCGGTATAGGCAAACAGGCCCAAACGATTGCCGTATTCGGCGCGCACCAACTCGGCTCCCATCACTGCCGTGGCCGTGTGTCCGGAAGGAAAGGAATTGTGCGCCGATCGGTCGGGGCGCAGTTCGCCGATGGAGTACTTCACCCCGTTGACAGTCGCGCCCATCACGGCATAGGCGGTGGCACCGAGCAACAGCCGGTCGCGGAAATTATGGCGGTGGGGCACTCCGGGAAATTCTGCCGTCAACATAAAACTGCCGAAGGGAACATATTGCAGGTAGTCGTCGATCCGCACGGGCGAGTGACCGCGCAACCGATCGAAGAACCGTTGTATCTTGCTTTTCCCCTTGAATAGAAAAACCGTGGTCGGCCACTCCCACCACGCCGATGAGCGAAAGACTGACGGGAACGGTGACTTGCCAAAACGGAGCGAGGTGCGAAAAGTGCGAATGGGTGAGCACGCGGAGCGTGTCGCCGGTTGCACTGTCAGTCTGCGCCACAGTAGACCAAAGCGATTTGAGCTTTGTGTCGGCGAGCACCGAGTCGCGCGCCGAAACAGCAGGCGACAGACTGTCTACCGCCTGACTCAGCGCAATGGGGGAGGAGAGGGGGCCATCCACCTCGGTCGTGGCGTGAATGGCCGACAACGACGAGAGCAGAAACAGCAGGCAGAGCATTATAATTTTCATCGAGGCAAGAAATCGTTGGGGGAATGAATGGATGAATCGGGGGCCGCATTAGGCCGACGGGGCGTTCGCGGAGAAAAATCGAAGTCGGGCCATGTTGCGCTCGGGGCGATTGGCGCCTTCGGGCGAGGGAGGCAAAGTGTGGGGAGAGGAAGAACAAAGCGGGGACCTTTCTCGTGAAACCTCGCCGATAGGTCTAAAAACACCCCCGTTTTCACGCGCGCGCGTCAGCTGTTTTTCCTTTTTTTCCTTCACCTCTTCACCGGTGTGCCGTAAAGTGCTGTACATGTGGCGTTTGTGAGTGAACATAAAGGTGATTTTTGCTTCACCCTCATCTTCACTCGGTGTGAACCGCCGGATGGGCTTTCGAGGCGCGGAGTTTTTGATGATCTGTCGTGCGCGAAGTGGGGTGAAGGAACCATGAAGGTTCGCGGATTATTGCCTTCACCCACAACTTCCTGTCGGTCAGTGAGTTGTCTGCCCAGCGCCGGTTGCCCGAAAAGGCTTATCTTCACCCATAACGTGCTGATACCGATTGATTTGTAGGGAGGGGTGAAGGAAAAAAACGGAAACAGCCTGACACGCGCGCGTGCGAGGAAATCACTGAAAGATTCACCATTTGCGGAACTCCAGCGCTTGATTGCCGCGGGTGAGCACCAAGCGGGAGGAGGAGAGGTGGCGAATGGCGAAATGTGCGGGCAACGTGTCGACACCGAGCGCCGAAAGATCGGCGGGATGGCGGGGACCAATGTGCAGGTCGCGACCGTGGTCGCGATCCATGAGAAAACCCGTCTCAACCAAAAAGCGAATCGGCTCGACGCACGAAGCGAAGGGTCACTCCGCCTGAGTAAGCAACGGAAGTGGTGGGGGGCGACGCGGGGGAACGCAGCTGGATGAGGTCGAGTTGCACGGCCCAGTAGATGCGCTGCGCGGTGACGTCGGCGTCGTTGCGGCGCACCAATTGCCACTGTCCGTCGAGGGCTCCGTTGCGTGGCAGTTTGTCGCAGGCGGCGGAGAGCACGAGGGGCAAGAGCGCGATGAGCAGAGCGCGCAACGGGAACGAACGAGACAAAATCATCGAGGAGAATGGAAGCGAAGCGTGAGAAAAACAAATAGGCACGATTTCAACGGCTGTAGCGCAGACCAATTTGCAGTGCCGTGTTGTTGCCCAGGCGCGAACCGCGGTCGGCGGCGAAGGCCGCGGTGCCCTGCCAGCCGTAGCCGATGTGCCGCCCAAAGAGTCGCGGCGGGAGCTGCCACGCGATCTCGGCCAACAGGGAATGTTGGCGTTGCACTTCGGCAAAGGGCGCGGCGTAGGTGCCCCAGGAGCGGAGCGTGGTGAGGAGCAAGCGATAAGTCAGTCGCGTGGTCGGAGCGCCCGAAAAGCCGAGGTGGACAGCGCGAAAGCGGTTGGCCGTGAAGAGGAGAGTGCCGTTGTGGTCGTAGAGCGGGGAGGCGAAGAGGGCATTGCCCATGGCCATGCCGAAATGCTGCCACCCCGGGTAGAGACCGTGGTTGTAATAGTTGTCGATGCCGCTCACCTGTTCCTCGAGTTGAGGCGTGTGGTCGTGATAGACCGGGCCACTCTGGTAGTCGGTGCGCACGAATTCCGCGACCACCGTGTGGAGCGACTGCAGCGGAAGGCTCAGTTCGAGACCGATGAGGCCGTCGAGCCAACCATATTCGTCGAAGGCGGCACTTTCGTCTTCAAAAAAGTGGTCGTAATAAAGCCGCGCGGCCATTTTTTGGCGGCGCGAGCGTGCGGTGAGTGCGAAGCGCCAGGCGCCCACTGTGTTGCCCGAAGCATTGGCATAGCCGTCGCCGTCGGTGGGGTCGCTACCTCCTTTGGCCACGAAGGCGTAGAAGGCTTCGCGCAGTCCGCCGGGCAGGTGCATCGGTTGCGCAGCGCCGAGATAGTGGTGGATGGTGCCGCCGAACTGCGTAGCCATTTCGGCGCCGGCCGTCAGGGTCACGACAGAGGAGTCGGTGCCGATGCGCACGTAGCCCGCTTTTTCGTGATAGCGCACCCCCGTGGCATAGCGTCCGCCTGCTCGGTCGACGGTGCGCCGCTGCCAATTGCCATCGAGTAGCAGACCGTAAGCCAGTGTTCCGCTGAAGGCGACGGGCACTCGGCGTCCGAAAGCCGGCCACCAGGTGGGGATGCTCCAAGCCAGGGTGGCGGGGGGCACGGCGTTGCGGCCGAGCACGAACGAGCCGGTGGAAAGCGCGGGGTGGTTGATGGGGGTGGCGTGGGGACGGAGTCCGAGCGAGAGATGCGATCGGCCGATGACAGTCTCGGCAAAGGCGGCCGAGGGGGTGAAGCGCGAGAGAAGCGAGGAGCCCACGGCGGCTTCGACCGTGACCCCCCCAGCGCGGGCGGAAGTCGGCGTAGGCCGCTGCCGTGGGGCGCGAAAGCCCAATGTGCAACTGCGCCCCGTGGCCGTCGACTGCCCCACGGCCGTCGTGGTTGGCCCCGAGCCAGAAGGGCGTGTGGGGGCCGCCGCCAACGGTGACGAGCGTTTCGCCGAAATAATGGAGAGCGGTACTGTCGCCTGCTCGGCCGTAGGGCTCGTCTGTACAGGGCGTTGCGTACAGACGGCCGTGCACCACCGTGAGGCAGAGCAGCAGGGCGAGGAGGCGGAAGGGCGAAATCCGATTCATGATTCAGGATTTGCGGCGAATGATGTCGAAGAGGGTGGTGGTGCGCTCGCGCCACGCGGGAAGGCTTAGCGGGTTGAAGGGCTCGAGAAAGAACTGAAGCAGGGTGGGCGCCTGTTTGCTGCCGACTTCGGGGAGGAGGGCCTTCTCGTTGACCACGGCGTTGAACGACTGCGGGAAGAGACGAATGTCGATCGTGGCGTCGGTGTTGAACGGTTCGCCGTCGCAGTGAGCGGGGCCCGGCGCCGAGCGTTCGATGCGCAGCCGATTGGTGCGATAGCACTTCACATGTGAATTCTTGGGCAGGCTCTTACTGAAGAGCTGCATGGCCACAATCGGTGCCTCGATGAGGTTGAAAGGTTCGAGCACCGTGACATCGAGCAGTCCGTCGCGCATGGAGGCGTGCGGAGCGATGTAGGCATTGTTGCCATACTGCGAAGCATTGGCACAAGCGATGAGAAATGCGTCGACAGAATGGCCGTTGCCCTCCTCGTCGCCGAGAGTAAGTCGATAGGTTTCGGCCTTGTAGCGGAGACCGTCGGTGAGTGTCTTTTCTACGTATGTGGCCGGTCCGCGGCGTCCCGCTTCGGCAAATTTCATGCTGATGAAGGCGTCGAAGCCCACTCCGCAAGTGCAAAAAGAAAGGTCGGCCGTTGATGGTGCCATGGTCGAGACGAACGATCGCGGCCGTGTTGATCACTTTCACTGCGGCTACGGGATCCATGGGAATCTGGAGATGACGCGCCAAACCATTGCCGCTGCCGCAGGGGATGATGGCGAGCGCCGTTTCGGTGTCGACGAGCGAACCGGCAATCTCGTTGACCGTGCCGTCGCCTCCCACCGCCACCACGATGTCGACGCCACGTGCAGCCGCACCACGGGCAATCTCTGCACCGTGTCCGGCATATTCGGTGTAACAAATCTCAGCGGTGAAGCGATCTCGATCGAGGTGGCGTTCCACAGCTTTCAGCGCAGCGTCTTTGTGTCCGCTGCCCGAGATGGGATTGACGATGAAGAGGATGCTTTGCATAAGCAGGGCATGAAATAATAGATATAATAGTGGTGCAAATATAGTGGAATCTTTGTGCTTGGGGCTTTTTTGCACCCCAAAAAAACGCGCGAAACGCAAATTTCTATTGAATCATTGCACACTGAATGGGATAAATGTGTAACTTTGCGGCCTAAACAAATAAGAAAATGGGATTTAGCCCCCGTTTCGTCCGCTATATCGGGCGACGAGTGGCCGTGAGGTCGCGCGGGCGAGGCGAGTCTCTGTTCAAACTTACACATGGATATTCTTCACAAACGCCTTTCCAAGTATAACCTGCCTCAGCAAGTGAGAGAGCAGGGTTTGTATCCTTATTTCCGAGAAATCGAAGGCAAGCAAGGCACCGAAGTTGAAATGGACGGTCACCACGTGATCATGCTCGGTTCGAATGCCTACACCGGTTTGACGGGCGATGAACGCGTGATTGAGGCCGGTGTGGCCGCCATGCGCCGATACGGATCGGGGTGTGCCGGCAGTCGTTTCCTCAACGGAACGCTGGATCTGCACGTGCAGCTCGAAAAAGAGCTGGCGGAGTTCGTCGGAAAAAGACGAATCGCTCTGTTTCTCGACCGGATTCACGGTGAACAGTGGCGTGATTCCTGCGCTTGTGGGACCGCACGACTACATCCTCTGTGACGACCGCGACCACGCTTCGATCGTGGACGGTCGCCGCCTGTCGATGGCTAAGCAATTGCGCTACAAGCACAACGACATGGCCGACTTGGAAAGCAAGTTGCAGAAGTGCGAACCCGACGCCGTGAAACTGATCATTGTGGACGGTGTGTTCTCGATGGAAGGCGATTTGGCGCCGCTGCCCGAAATTATCGCGCTCAAGAAGAAGTATGGAGCGACGGTCATGGTGGACGAGGCCCACGGCGTGGGTGTCTTCGGACGTCAGGGACGGGGTGTTTGTGATCACTTCGGCTTGACCGACGAGGTGGATCTCATTATGGGCACCTTCTCCAAGAGTTTGGCTTCGATCGGTGGTTTCATTGCGGCCGATCACACCATTATCGACTATCTGCGTCACACGGCGCGCACGTATATCTTCTCGGCGTCGAACACCCCCGCGGCGACGGCTTGCGCACTCGAAGCCCTCCACATCCTCCAGCAGGAGCCGGAGCGTCTCGAAGCGCTTTGGGAAGTGACCAACTATGCGCTGAAACGTTTCAAAGAAGAAGGTTTCGAAATCGGCGACACGGAGAGCCCGATCATCCCGCTCTATGTGCGCGACTTGGAAAAGACCTTTGCGGCAACGGCCATGGCTTTCGAAGCAGGTGTGTTCATCAATCCTGTGGTGCCCCCCGCTTGTCATCCCACCGACACGCTGGTGCGCATCGCCCTGATGGCAACGCACACGCACGAACAAGTGGATCGTGCCGTGGCAGCACTCGTCGGCGTGTTCCGCAAACTCGAAATTCTGAAGTAAGACGACTTTTGTTGGCGGTTGATGACTTCTCGAAGAAGAGCATCTCGGCTTCATTATACATTATATATTCCTTTTACAAGTCCCCTTCCCAACCATCGCGTTGGGAAGGGGACTTGTCGTGCAGAAGGAAAGTCGAGGCCGCGAGGCAGCGGGAAAAGTCGCTCGCTTTTGTTAGTTCAGAATGCGCAATCTGTTGGTATATATTTCAGATTGTCTTGGAAATGGGCGATAAATCGAAACTTGCCATGACAAAATGCCTGTAATATTTGGGAAAGCGCTCGAAAAAACGTACTTTTGCCTTGGGGAGATTTCGTGTTTCGCGAGTCGATTCCGACATCGGACGTGTGCGCGTGGTCTTTCCTTCATCCAAACAGCTCAAAACGCATAAGCCGAATTACTTCCGTTCAACTTATTCATGGAAAATCCCACTTCACTCCTCAATCTTGCGGCCGACAACATTCGAGTGCTCGCCGTCAGTATGGTAGAACGCGCCAAGTCAGGACACCCCGGAGGCGCCATGGGGGGCGCCGATTTCATCAACGTCCTTTATAGCGAATTTCTTACTTACGACCCGGCGCAGCCCACTTGGGAGTGCCGCGACCGTTTCTTCCTCGATCCGGGTCACATGTCGCCTATGCTCTATGCGCAGTTGGCACTGATCGGACGTTTCACCCTCGACGAACTGAAAACGTTTCGTCAGTGGGGCTCCGTGACGCCGGGACACCCGGAGAAGAACTTCGAACGCGGAGTGGAAAACACCAGCGGACCGCTCGGACAGGGACATACCTACGCCGTGGGTGCCGCCATCGCCGCCAAAGCGCTCTATGCGCGCACCGGTAATCCAGGATTCAAGAAAGAAAAAATCTACGCTTACATTTCCGACGGTGGTGTGCAAGAAGAGATCTCGCAAGGTGCCGGACGTTTGGCGGGACATCTCGGACTGGACAACCTGATCATGTTCTTCGACGCCAACGAAATTCAACTCTCCACGGAAACGGCTGATGTGATTTCGGAGGATACGGCCATGAAATACCGCGCGTGGAATTGGAACGTGCTCGAGATCGACGGCAATGATCCGGAACAGATCCGCGCAGCTCTTCGCACGGCGAATGCCGAGACAGCACGCCCCACGCTGATCATCGGGCACACGGTGATGGGAAAGGGATGCCGCCGCGCCGACAATACCAGCTACGAACGCGATTGCGGTACGCACGGTGCGCCGTTGGGCGGAGACGCTTATCTCAACACGGTGCGCCATCTCGATGCCGATCCCGAGGATCCGTTCGTGATCCGTCCGGAAGTGGAGAAACTCTATGCGCAGCGTGCCGAGGAACTCAAAAAGATCGTCGCGGAACGCCGCGCCGAGGAAAAGGCTTGGGCGGTGGCGCAACCGGAAAAGGCCGCAGAAATGGCAGATTGGTTTGCCGGTCGTTTGCCCGAACTGCCCTGGAATGAAATCCAACAGAAGGCGGGGGCTCCCACGCGCAACGCTTCGTCGGCGTGTCTGTCGATGCTTTCTGCGCACGTGAAGAATATGATCGTTTCTTCGGCCGATCTTTGCAACTCGGACAAAACGGATGGGTTCCTGAAGCACACGACGGTGATTCGCCGCGGCGATTTCTCCGGCGGTTTCCTCCAAGCCGGTGTGAGCGAACTCACGATGGCTTGTGTTTGCATCGGTATTGCGCTTCACGGCGGCATGCTGACTGCGATGGGCACGTTCTTTGTCTTCTCCGACTATATGAAACCGGCGATTCGCATGGCGGCGCTGATGGAACTCCCCGTGAAATTCGTGTGGAGTCACGATGCTTTCCGCGTCGGCGAAGACGGTCCCACGCACGAACCGGTGGAACAGGAAGCGCAGATTCGCCTGATGGAAAAGCTGCAGAACCATTCCGGTCGCGACTCCGTGCGTGTGCTGCGTCCTGCTGACGTCAATGAGACCACGGTGTGCTGGAAGATGGCAATGGAAAACATGGACACGCCGACCGCGCTCATCTTCAGTCGCCAAAACGTGGCCAACCTTCCCGAAGGAACGGATTACAGCGGGGCTGAACGCGGAGCTTACACCGTGGTGAGCGATGCGCAACCCGAAGTCGTACTCGTGGCCAGCGGATCGGAGGTGTCTACGTTGGTGGCCGCTCGCCAACTGCTCACAACCGACGGTATCACATCGCGTGTGGTGAGTTGCCCGTCCGAACAACTGTTCCGTGCACAAGACGAAGCCTATCGCGAGAAGCGTAATCCCGCGCAACGCAAAGAAATTCTTCCTCACTGCCGGTTTGCCCGTTGTCTTCGAAGGACTGGCCGGAGATACCGGACGAATTTTCGGACTCAACCACTTCGGCCACAGCGCACCTTTCAAAGTGCTCGACGAGAAATTCGGATTCACTCCCGAAGCCGTTTACAGCGAAATCAAACAATATCTCGGTCGTTAAGGCCATCGGGAAAAGTGAGGGAATGTTCACGCAGCAAGACATAGAGACACATTGGGTGTACCGATGAGGCGCCTATTTTGTCGTGACAGCGCTTGTACACTCCCTACTTTTCCAACCAAATTGCACAATAATAGAATAGATAATGAAACCCATAGGGCTAGCCTCCGATCATGCCGGTTTTGAACTCAAAAGTTTTGTGTGTCGCTATTTAGACGAGCGCGGCATCCCGTACGTCGATTCGGAACTCATTCGTCCGACTCCTGCGATTATCCCGATTTCGGTCATGCGCTCGGCCGCGCCATCGACGGAGAAGAGTGCGAACGCGGTATTGCAGTTTGTGGCAGCGGGGAAGGCATCGCCATGACGCTCAATAAGCACGCGCACGTACGCGCCGCCTTGTGCTGGATGCCCGAAATTGCGGCCTTGTCTCGTCAACACAACAACGCCAACGTTCTGGTTATGCCCGGTCGTTTTGTCGACGAGAAAGAAGCGACAGCAATTCTCGACGCCTTCCTCTCCACCGATTTCGAAGGAGGAAGACACTGCCAGCGCGTCGCCAAAATTCCCTGCTGATTTTTCTCCCTTCCACGCATCGGTACACGCATCTTGCGCAAAGCCGTTTCGCGCCGACACATCGTTCAATAAACGCCTTTCGAGTAGAAGAACGCCTATTTGACTACAACGCAGAAAGTTGTGGTCAATGCTTGTTGTCAACAGGCGAAAGGGCGGTTTTTCCCCACAAAAGCGCAAAAAATAGGTCGCTTTCTTGCTACAATCAATTGAAAATAATACCTTTGCACTCAATTTCAAATAGCCCTCTATTCATCCAAAACTAGATCAAAATGACCAAAGCAGATATTGTAAGGGAGATTGCCAAGAAGACTGGCATTGACAATGCCACGGTTCTTGCTTCTGTGGAAGCATTCATGGAGTCTGTCAAAGAGTCGCTTGCACGGGAGGAAAATGTCTATCTGCGAGGTTTCGGCAGTTTCATTCTGAAGAAGCGCGCGCAGAAGACGGCGCGTAACATTTCGAAGAACACGACGATCATCATTCCCGAGCACAACATCCCCGCTTTCAAGCCCGCGAAGACGTTCACCGACCAGATCAAGTAATCGCTCAGCAAAGCCATCCGTTCGTGCTGTCCCTGCTTCCTCTCCATTAGGAGTTGGATGAGGGAAGACAGTCCCGACGGATCACCCTATATTTTTCAACTCTATAAAACATCACACCATGCCTAACGGAAAGAAAAAGAAGAGACATAAGATGTCCACGCACAAGCGCAAAAAGCGTCTGCGCAAGAACCGTCACAAGAGCAAGTAAGTCGCTCGTCGGCTCACTGCTGACGGTACGGAAAGTTAAAAAGTCAAGCACAGCCACTTCCGAGTGGCTTCCTCGGCTTTTAACTTTTCTATTTCTGTCTATTTCATTCCCGATCCCTTCTTCATCGACGAAGAGCCGAGCGGGAAAGAGCCGTAAGCGGCTCGAACGTTATCAAACCACCTCATGACAAGCGAAGTTATCGTCGATGTCCAAAAGAAAGACATCTCCATCGCCCTGCTGGAAGACAAGCGTCTCGTGGAATTCCAGCAAGAAGGTCGTTCGGAGCAGTATTCTGTGGGCAACATCTACTTGGCGAAGATCCGGAAAATCATGCCCGGACTCAACGCTTGCTTCGTGAATGTCGGATACGAGCGCGACGCCTTTCTGCATTATCTCGATTTAGGCGTGCGCTACAGACAGTTTGAGCATTACCTTGACCTGCTCAAGAACGGGAAGCGCAAACCCCTTCCCCTTCACAAAGTACCGCGCCAGCCCAACACCGAAAAAGACGGGCACATTCAAAACACCGTCAAGGTCGGCCAAGAAGTGTTGGTGCAGATCGTCAAGGAACCCATTTCCACCAAAAGGACCTCGCGTGACCTGCGAAATCTCCTTTGCGGGTCGTTATCTCGTCCTCATCCCCTTCACCGACAAGGTCAGCGTCTCCACTAAAATCAAAAAGCGATGCCGAGCGAGCACGTCTCAAGCAGCTCATGCACAGCATCAAGCCCAAAGGTTTCGGTGTCATCATTCGCACCGTAGCCGAAGGGCGGCGAGTGGCAGAGCTCGACCAAGAATTGCGCATCCTCCTCTCGCGTTGGGATGCTGCCGTGGCCAAGATTCAAAACAGCAACCCTGCCGACAAGGCGACGCTCGTTTACGAAGAGACCAGCCGCACCGTAGGACTGCTTCGCGACCTCTTCAATCCCTCGTTTGAAAGCATCCACATCAACGACCGGAAAGTCTACGAAGAAGTGCGCGACTACGTCACGCTCATTGCCCCCGAATCGAAAGACATCGTCAAGTTCTACAAAGGCAACGTCCCCATTTTCGACAATTTCTCGGTCACCCGCCAGATCAAGTCCTCCCTTGGACGCACCGTCACTTACAAGCACGGGGCCTATCTCATCATAGAGCACACCGAAGCCCTTCACGTGGTCGACATCAACTCCGGCAACCGCAGCAAAAAGCCCCGAAGGGCAAGAAGTGAATGCCCTGGATGTGAATCTCGGTGCCGCCGACGAATTAGCGCGCCAATTGCGTTTGCGCGACATGGGCGGCATCATCGTAGTCGATTTCATCGACATGGCTCAGCCCGAGAATCGCCAGAAGCTCTACGAGCGAATGGTCGAAAACATGAAGAAAGACCGTGCGCGCCACAACATTCTGCCTCTTTCCAAATTTGGACTGATGCAGATCACCCGCCAGCGCGTTCGTCCGGCCATGGATGTCAAGGTCGAAGAGGAATGCCCGTCTTGCGGAGGCACCGGAAAGATCAAGTCCTCCTATCTCTTCACCGATGCGTTGGAAAGCAAGATTCGCATCGTCAGCGAAGAGCTCGGCATCCGCAAGTTCCGCTTGCACGTCCATCCCTTCGTGGCGGCTTACATCAACCAAGGCTTCATCTCCTTGCACCGCCGTTGGCAGTTCCATTACGGTTGGGGCATTCGGGTCATTCCCGATCAGAGTCTCGCTTTCCTGGAATATAAATTCATCGACGCAGAAGGACAAGAGATCGATATGAAAGAAGAACGAGAGAACCAATAATCCGACACTCACCACACAGCATCACGGCACTCACCGCAATACGCGGATGGGTGCCGTTTTCCATGCGCTGCACTACGGGGCATTGCCAAAGTCGGGAGACATTCGTCACAGCGCATAAAAAAGACCTCCCCGAGCAACCACGCAGGTTGCTTGGGGAGGTATTCGCGCTAAGGCCGGCAGAGGTCGAGGAAGCGCAGCACGAACGTGCCGTGTAGGGTGTCCGTGTGACAGTCACCAAGCCCTCATGGTTCAGTGTGCCGCCATAAATTGGTTCAAGAAGCGCACATCGTTTTCGGAGAAGAGGCGCAAGTCGTTCACCTGGTATTTCAAGTTGGTGATGCGCTCCACACCCATACCGAAGGCATAACCTTTGTACACCTTCGAATCGATGCCGTTTGCCTCAAGCACAGCAGGATCCACCATACCACAGCCCAGGATCTCCACCCAGCCGGTGTGCTTGCAGAAACCGCAGCCTTCGCCACCGCAGATGTTGCACGAAATATCCATTTCAGCAGAAGGCTCCGTGAAGGGGAAGTAAGAAGGACGCAGACGGATCTTCGTGTCGGCACCGAACATTTCGCGAGCAAAAGCAAGCAGCACCTGTTTCAGGTCGGTGAACGACACATCCTTGTCAATGTACAGGCCTTCCACCTGGTGGAAGAAGCAGTGAGCACGCGCCGAAATGGCTTCATTGCGATACACCCGACCCGGGCAGATCACGCGAATCGGCGGTTGGGTGTGTTCCATCACGCGGCTCTGTACACTCGAGGTGTGCGTGCGCAGAATCACATCGGGATGCGTCTCCACGAAGAACGTGTCTTGCATGTCGCGTGCGGGGTGGTCTTCCGCGAAATTCATCGCGCCGAACACGTGCCAGTCGTCCTCGATTTCCGGACCGTCAGCCAGCGAGAATCCCATACGTCCGAAGATGTCGATGATTTCCTGCTTCACCAGCGAGAGCGGGTGACGCGTACCCAACCGAATGGGGTAGGGCGTGCGCGTGAGGTCCAGCGCTGAGTGATCCTCCTCGGCCGTCGCCAGCTCCTGTTTCAGCGTGTTGAAACGCTCTTGGAGCGCCGTTTTGAGTTGATTGAGGTAGACGCCCACCTCTTTCTTCTGCTCAGCAGCCACGTTGCGGAAGTTGGCCATGAGTTGGTTCACCTTTCCTTTCTTACTCAGAAATTCGAGGCGCAAGGCTTCGAGCTGCTCTTCGTTCTCGGCTTTCAGCTCATCCACTCGGGCGAGCAGTGTTTTGATTTCTTCTATCATTGTGAGATTGATCTGTTCCGGTTGTGATTGGGGGGAATGCGGATCGGCGTCGCGGGGGCGTCAGTCCAGTTTGAGTACGGCTAAGAATGCCTTTTGCGGCACCTGCACGTTGCCGATTTCCTTCATTTTCTTCTTACCGCGCTTCTGTTTTTTTCGAGCAGCTTACGCTTGCGGCTCACGTCACCGCCGTAGCACTTGGCTGTCACGTCTTTGCGCAGTTGCTTCACCGTTTCGCGGGCGATGATTTTCGCGCCGATGGCCGCCTGAATTGCGATGTCAAATTGCTGTCGGGGCAAGAGTTCTTTGAGTTTCTCGCACATGCGCCGCCCGAAATGCACTGAGTTGTCCACGTGGGTCAGCGTCGAGAGTGCATCCACCGGTTCGCCGTTGAGCAAGATGTCCAGTTTCACCAGTTTCGAAGGGCGGAAACCGATGGGGTGGTAGTCGAACGAAGCATAGCCCTTCGAGATCGATTTGAGTTTGTCGTAGAAGTCGATCACGATTTCGGCCAGCGGCATGTCGTAATGGAGTTCCACGCGGTCGCCCGACACATATTCCTGCTTGATCAGTTCGCCGCGTTTGCCCAAGCAGAGGGTCATGATATTGCCGATGAAATCGGTACGCGTGATGATCGAAGCACGGATATAAGGTTCTTCGATGTGATCGATTTCCATCGCGTCGGGCATCCCCGCGGGGTTGTGCACTTCGAGCAGCGTGTTGTGCTTATCGTAAACGTTGTAGCTCACGTTCGGCACCGTGGTGATCACATTCATGTTGAACTCTCTGTCCAGTCGTTCCTGCACGATCTCCATGTGCAGCAAGCCCAGGAATCCGCAGCGGAAACCGAAGCCCAGTGCCACCGACGATTCGGGTTGGAAGGAGAGCGAGGCGTCGTTGAGTTGCAGCTTTTCGAGCGAAGCGCGCAGCAGCTCGAAATCCTCGGTCTCGATGGGGTAGACACCCGCAAATACCATGGGTTTCACCTCCTCGAACCCCGCAATGGCTTCGGCGCAGGGGCGTTCCACAGCGGTGATGGTGTCGCCCACCTTCACTTCCGTTGCCGTTTTGATGCCGCTCACGATATAGCCCACGTCGCCGCAACCCAAGCTTTGGCGCGGCGAGAGGTCCATTTTCAGCACGCCCACTTCGTCGGCCTTGTACTGGCGTTCCGTATTGACAAAGAGCACGTTCTCGCCACTCTTGATCGAGCCGTTCACGATTTTGAAGTACGCGATGATGCCGCGATAGGAGTTGAACACCGAGTCGAAGATCAAGGCCTGCAGCGGCGCATCGGGATCGCCCACCGGCGCGGGGATGCGTTCCACCACCGCCCGGAGGATATCGTCAACGCCCTCGCCCGTTTTGCCCGATGCCCGAATGATCTCTTCGCGTTTGCACCCGATGAGCTCGATGATCTCGTCTTCGACCTCCTCAGGCATGGAGTTGGGCATGTCGCACTTGTTGAGCACGGGAATGATTTCGAGGTCGTGCTCGATCGCCATGTAGAGGTTCGAAATCGTTTGCGCCTGTACGCCCTGTGTCGAGTCGACCACCAGCAGGCAGCCCTCGCAAGCCGCAATCGATCGGCTCACTTCGTAGGCGAAGTCCACGTGACCCGGGGTGTCGATGAGGTTGAGCACATAGTCTTGTCCGTCCAGGTTGTAGTTCATCTGGATGGCATGGCTTTTGATGGTGATGCCTCGTTCTTTTTCGAGGTCCATGTCGTCGAGCATTTGCCCTTCCGTCACCTTGATGGTTTGTGTGCGTTCGAGCAGTCGGTCGGCCAGGGTACTTTTCCCGTGGTCGATGTGAGCAATGATGCAAAAATTGCGTATGTGGTTCATGAGCCGTTGGGCGGATGAGAGGGTTAGACAGTGAGCATTCGCAGCTCCGGAAGTTGGGGGGTGTATCGCTCAGCGTATGCCCGCGATTTTGTGGGTTTGCAGCGACAGTCGCCATTCGGGGTGCGCTTTGCAATACTCCACGGTGTAGGCCATGATACGGCGGTTGACCGTTTCGTCGCCCACGTCGCAGGGTTGCAAAGCGGTGGGTGGCAGCCAGGTGCGGATAGGTGGGCGGCGGGGTGCCGTCGCACACCACTTTGAGCTCGTCGCAGCGCGTGAGCACCGGCGTGGCGTGGGGCTCGAAAGCATCTTTCGGGGAGAGCGTGATCCAGTCCACGTTGTCGGGCAGCGGGTGCGTGCCGTTGGTTTCCACCGCCACAAATTTGCCGGCTGCGTGGAGGCGTTCGACGAGCGTAGGCGTGAGGAAGAGCGAGGGCTCACCGCCCGTGACCACCACGTGGCGGGCCGGCCATTGCGCCACGGTTTCGACGATCGCCTCTTCGCTCATGGGCTGCCCCGATTCGTGCAGCGTGTCGCAAAAACTGCAGTGCAAATTGCAGCCGCTCAGCCGAACGAAGACCGCCGGCGTGCCGGTCCAGAACCCTTCGCCTTGTAGCGAGTAGAAAATTTCGTTGATCTTCATAAGGCGCTGTGGGCGTTCGGCGTCAGAGGTCGGCATTCTCGCAGCCGGGTTTCACATAGACGGCCACGTTGCCTTCGCTCTCTTGGAACGACACCTTGTAGGCATTGGGCACCTGCTCGCAAATCCAGCGCGCCATGTTCTCGGCGGTGGTGCTGAAGTCGAGGATCTCGTTCACATTGCGGTGGTCCAATTTGTCTTGCACCCGTTGTTTGACGTGGGTGAAATCGGTCACCATGCCATTTTTGTCGAGCTCTTCGGCGCGGCAGTAGACCGTGATGATGCCATTGTGCCCGTGAGGGCGGTTGCATTTGCTCTCGTAGTCGAGATGCAACTGGTGTGAGTAGGATATTTCGATGCGTTTGGAAATGTAGTACATGAGCAATGGGGTTGCCCTTGTGGGCAATCCATGGCAAAGATAGTGATTTTGTGGAAACTGTGCAAGGATATCGCGCGTGTGAGCGCGCGATCAAACGGGCTGCGCAATACGCGCACGGCGAGCCGCCTGAATAGCTCCACAGGGTGGGCGAGCGCCGCATGGGGAATGATCCCGCCGCGGATGCATCGAAAAGTTTCGAGTTAGTGACGCCGCCCGAAATGCACGCCCGCCAGTCCGCCCACGGCGCCCCCAAGAGGAGCATCCAGAGGCCGCTGCGCATCACGCCGCCCGAGGGAGCGAAGGCTGAAACGCGGGTGTGGCGAGCACGATGGTCGTGGCTGCGATCGTGCTGTTCGCGGTGGCTTTTTTCGGCGACGCGGTCCGTCTGTCGCCAGCGGTCGACGAGGCGAAAACGAGTGGATACGCCGTTTTCAACGTAGCAGGTGTCGTGTATCAACACGCTGTCAGTGAGCATGATGTGCTCGCGAAGGGTGTCGGTGAGCGCCACACGCAACGTGTCGTGCACCGCGATGCGTTCGCTGATGCGGCGGGAACAAGCGCTGAGTGCCAGCAGGAGCAGCAAAAAGAGAACCCGAGTTTTCATAGTGGGGTGTGATGAAGGTGAAACAAGCGTGCCGATGCGATAGGCCGGGCGGCGAGCCACAGGGTAAGGGGGGCGCGCTGACAAATCGAGGGCAAAAAGAATCGAGCGTGTGTTTTTCGTCGATTTCAATCGCAAAATTATCGCTCTGTTTCGAATTGTGCAAGGCATGCGCCGTTTTTTTTGAGAAGATGCCTCTTAATTTCGATTTTTCCGAGGGCCGAACCCGAGCACGTGTGCCCCCCGGGTGGCCGAGGCGAAGGAGGGGAATTGCAGTGGGGAGAGGACGGGGCGACAAAGCGGGACCGGTGTGAAAAACGCGGCGCCGTCAGGAGAAAACGCGGAACAAAACAGACAATACTCCCGCAGGCCGATTCATTTCTTCCCCACTGTTTTCGTACCGCTGCTGTCGGAACGTGTGTTGCGCCGTCCCGAGTCGACGCCGTGCGCGCCTATCGCCTGCGCGCGCACTCTCGCGTCAACCGGTTTCCGTTTTTTACCTTCACTCCTTCACCCGAATGCCACATTGTGTTGTGATTGAGGGAGTTGAGGGTGAAGGCTTATGGTATTTTAAGTTCACCTGCGTTCATCGCGTAAGAATGCGTTCTGAACAGTCCGTCGGGACTCGAGGTTGGTCGTATTTTTTTAGCATACGGAAGCGGTTTCGGTCCATTTCATCGAGGTGCGGCGATAGAGTGGGGCGCGTGAAGAGACGGTGAAGAAAAAAATTCATCAAAGTCTTCACACCTAATCAATTGAACTATAGAGAAATGTGGAGGGAGGGTGAAGGAGTGAAGGCAAAAAACGAAAACTGCCTGACGCGCACGCGCGAAAGAGGCAAGCGCGTATCACGGTTTTCCGGGTGGAGAACACAAAATGCGAGAATTTGTGCAGTGCCCTATTGTGGGAAAAAAAGGATAAAGTTTTAACTTTGCGGCGACATAATTCTAAATCGCCGCTGGTGTCCAGACGCTTGCCAAGGGGCGTTTTCATCCCCCGGGCTGCGAACCCGAAGCGAGCGAATGGCGTGTTCCGACGTCGACGTTTGTTGTCGTGCACGCCCGAAAGCTTTTATTCCTCCCATGCATTCTCTTTCTCTCCCCTCCTTGTTGTTCTTTTTGAGCTGCTCCACGGCCGTTGGCGCCTCGGGAGCCCGCGGCGGCGAATCGCCCCTCGTTGTGACAGCGGATTCGGTGCGCTCCACCGCCGACAGTACGGCGCGTACGGTCAAACTGAACAGTGCGTTGATCGTAGGCCGTCGGCAAAACAAAGTGGACAATGCCGCCATGGGGCTCAATTTCTTGCGACCCGAACAGATTCGAAGCATCCCGACCATCATGGGTGAGGTGGATCTGATCAAGGCCTTGCAAATGCAACCCGGTGTTTCGCCCGGACTCGAGGGGCTGGCGGGCATGATGGTGCGCGGTGGCAACGACGACCAAAACCTGTTTCTCATCGACGGCAACCCGATCTATCAAATGAACCACCTCGGCGGTTTGTTTTCGGCCTTCAACGTGGCGGCCATTCGCGATGTGGCGTTCTACAAGTCGTCGTTTCCCGCGCGTTACGGCGGCCGCCTGTCGAGTGTGGTAGACGTGACCACGCAGCCCGGCGATGCCGAACGCTATCATGTGAATTTCGGCATCGGTTTGACTTCGGCCAATCTGGGCGTGAGCGGCCCGATCGTGAAAGGGCGCACCACCTTCAACGTCGCTGTGCGGCGCACGTGGTTCGATTTGCTTTCGACGCCGGCACTGGCCATTGCCAATGCCGACGCCAAGCGCAACGGCGAGAAGTATAATGCGCACTATGCTTTCACGGACTTCAACCTCCATCTAAATCACCGCACCGATCGTTGGGGCACGTTCTCTTTTGTGGGCTATGCCGGACAGGATGATATCTCGACGGGAACGGACAGTTGGAACCAGTCGGCCAATACTCCGAAAGACGAGGTGCGCGACAAATATGAAATGGGCATGCGTTGGGGCAACCGCCTCGCCTCGTTCAAATGGCAGCTGCCGCTGGGCGAGCATTGGATGCACAACCTCACTCTGGCCTATACGCGCTACGGTTCGAAGTGTCATTTCACCTTCGACAACGAAGCGGGTCGTCCCGGATTGGAGGGTTACAGCCACAACTACCTCTATAAGGAAATTCACAACGGCATCGATGATTGGAATGCCCGCTCGCAATGGGTGTGGGCGCCGCAGTTGCCCTTGACGTTGCGCCTCGGTTTGGACTACACCTACCACCGTTTTTCGCCCGAAGACCGCATCACGAACAGCAGTCAATCGACGCTCTTGGACGAACCGAATCGCCGGCAGGTGGTGACGGGACACGAGACGGCGTTGTACGGCGATGCCGAATGGCGCCCCGCAGAAGCGTGGCGGGTGAACGCGGGTTTGCGCTTGACCGACTTCTTGGTGAACAGCAAAAACTATCTTTCGGTCGAACCGCGCCTATCGGCGGCCTATCTTTTCAGTCCCTCGGTGAGTGTGAAGGCGGGCTATTCGCGCATGACGCAATATGTGCAGCAGGTGAGTGTGAGCTATCTTTCGTTGCCCACAGACTATTGGATGCCCGTGACGGAGATTTATGCTCCGCCGACGAGCAACCAATTTAGTGTAGGTGGTTATTACACCTATCATAACCGCTGGAATGTCTCGGTGGAGGCTTGGTATAAGCGCATGACGAACTTGTTGGATTACCGCGAAGGGGTGGGGCAGTTGTCGAGCGCCCGTTCGTGGAACGACAAACTGACCACCGGCACGGGTGAAGCCTACGGTGTGGACGTGCTGGTGGAAAAGAACTTCGGCAGTTGGGCCGGTTTCTTGGGCTATGGCTTGATGTGGACCGATCGGCACTTCCCTGAGTTGAACCGCGGCGCGCACTTCCCCTCGAAGTACGACAATCGCCACAAGCTCAACGTGGCGTTGAGCTATCGTCCTTCGCGTCGTTGGGAATTCAATGCGGCGTGGACGTACATGACGGGTTCGCTCATCACCTTGGCGCTCGAAAACTACCATTACGAAGTGCCGAATAAATTGGCGCCGGATTTCCCGGACTATTACGACCAAACGATGGAGCACGTTCGCAAGAAGAACAATTATCGTTTGCCGGCTTTTCATCGACTGGATTTGGGGATCAACTATTATCGTTTCCACAAGCGAAGCGGCGCGCAGAGCATTTGGACGCTGAGCGTTTACAATGCCTACAACCAGCACAACCCCGTTGTTGTGGCGCGTAAGAATGCTTACAACTATCCGTCGTTCCGGTTGATATCCCTTTTCCCTATTATTCCCTCGTTTACTTACACCTATCGTTTCTGATTGTATCGAGTGCCGGGGGGGCTGTGTGATGCGAGCCCCAGTGCCGGCCGAAACGAATAGGGGACGGTATACTCCAGTTAAATGATAAACTTATGATTCGATCTGTTTTTTTGCGTGCGCTGCCTTTGATGGCGACGGCGTTGCTGAGCAGTTGCTACGAAGATATCAATCTCGACCACCTGCGTCCCACGCCCGAAGTGGTGTTGAACTGTGTGATGAGTCCCGATGAACCGGTGCGCGCGGAAGTGATGCACACCATGTTTCTTACCGATGAGAAAAAGAACACGCTGCCGCGAATCACCGATGCGCGCGTGCAGGCGGTGGTGAACGACAACCAAGTCTTTCCCATGGTGCGCGACACGGTGAAGGGCTATTTCGAGGCGAACTACGTGCCGCGTCCCGGCGATCGCATTCGCATCGAAGCCGATACGCGTTATGGTCGCGCTGTGGGCGAAGATCGGCTGCCGCAGTTGGTGCCGATCGATACGGTGAAGGTGAGCTATTGGGAGTTGGGAACGTCTAAGGATGTGGGCGGTGCCAGCGGTGACAGGGAATGCCGTTACCAAATCACGTTCCAGGATCCTCCCGGCGAGCGCAATTATTATTTTGTGCGCGTGATGAGCGACGCGAACTACTCGGTTCCGCTCGACTATTCGCAGGATGAGGTGTTCAGTGGCATCTTCGAAGGACTGAACGGGCTCGATGAGGGGTCGGCTTACAACGGCCGCAACGGCATGGCATTCAGCGATGCCCTCTTCAACGGAAAGCGTTACACCTTGCGGTTGAGTGAATTGTTCAGCGGCGATGTTTTCTGGCATTTCGGCCGTGAGGGTGAGGGCGCGCGCCGCATGGTGCAGCTCTATTCGATCTCGGAAGGGTACTTTCGCTACCTGAGTGGAATCTTCAACGAAGATGAAGAATCATTTAATCGCCAGTTGGTGTCAGTGGGACTTTCGGAGCCTCCGACGCTTTTTCACCAACGTGAAAAAAACGGTACCGGCATCGTCGGTTCGCTGCAGTTGGCGGTGAAAGATTATCGCGTGGTGGTGAGCCCCGACGGCAAGTCGTTGTCGCTCGAAAAGTATGTTCCGCGCGAAAGAAAAGAAGGGGACTTTATCGATGGTCCGTCGACGATCTATCGACCTTCAAATCGGTAGTCTGAAGAAAATGGCGTTCGTCTTTTGCTTGACGAACGCCATTTTTTTCTGTCGGTTTGCGGTGTGCGAATGCTTATATTTCGGCGTCGAAATGCATAAGTTTGTAGGGAATGGCGACTTTCTTTCCTGAATACATATTCGTAACATATTTGTTGCATATTTCGGTGGACTCTGCAATTCTTTTTTGCGCTTTTCCGTCTCGCTCGCTTCCCCAAAAGCGATTTTGAGAAGGAAGAAAATTGCAATGCACGTCGGGCGAAAGTCGGGTTTGCTTAGGTCGGAAATGATGATATTGCAAAGGTCAATTGACATTTTGAGATGTTTTGGTCGGAATGCTGCTGTGTGGCACAAGGGGGCGCACGGATGATTAAAAAAACTAAATAGTGGGTGCGAAAATAATTCGGCGCACACTTGGAGGAAAGAAGTTTTTGCCTTAAATTTGCGCTGTGTAGTGGAAGATCTCGCTCTTCTCATTGCCAACTCCAAATAGCAACAATAAGAAAATACATAAGAAACAAATAAGATTATGTGTATGAAAAACCGTTTTGGTAGAATGGGAAGCACCCTGATGGGGGCTCTCCTATTGCTCTCGGTAAGCGGCGTGACGTACTCATGTAAGGACGATTCTCTGGATGTGCAGAAACCGTCTTTCCTTGGGGGTAGCATCTACGACGAACTGAATGCGCGCGGCTTTAAGTATACCGTTCGTCTGATTGACGACCTGGGCTATAAGGACGTGATGTCGCAAACGGGTAGTAAGACGCTTTTTGTGGCGAACGACGAGGCTTATGAGAAATTCTTCAAGAACAATCCTTGGGGAGTTCATTCGTATGAACAGCTCACTGACGCTCAGAAGCGTGTACTCTTCAACGGTGCGCAGCTGAACAATGCTTATGTGCTCGAAATGATGAGCAATGCTTCGGGCGGACGAAAGAATCTGAGTCTGCGCCAAGAGTCGGCAGCGGAAGCTATCGACTCTGTGAAGTTTTGGCGTCCTGAAGAGCTGCCGGTAAACTATAATGCTGACGAGGACGAAAAGAAGTATTGGAAACGTTACAACAGCGGTGCGTCGAAGGGTATCTATATGGCTATCGATGCTTCGCGTCCGATGATCACGCACTTCCTCGAAGGAAACATGCGTGAGAAGAATATCAAGCGTTCGGATGTGGCGTTCATTCTGAATGACAAAGATGGTTGGGGCGAGTCGGAAGCGACGCGCGCCTATGTTTTTGATGCGCGCGTTGACCAGGCTGACGTGGTCTGCCTGAATGGCTATTTCCATGTGCTGGACAAAGTGCTCGTGCCGCCCGCCAATATGGCTGAGGTGATTCGTGAAAACAACGACACGAAGGTGTTCAGCCACATTCTGGATCGATTCAGCGCGCCCTTCTATAATGATGTGCTGACCAAAACCTATCAGGCACGTTATTCCACTGCTGTGGATTCGGTCTTCGAAAAGCGTTATTTCTCGATCAATTCGCGCAACGGACGTTTGCAGACGGAGCCGAATGAGAAATTGCCCAATGATCGCATTCCGCTCTTGCCCTACGATCCGGGCTGGAATGCTTACCAGCTGTCGAACTCCGTACCCAGCGTCGAAGATATGGCCGCGATGTTCGTGCCCGACGATGCAGCCATGACCGATTATTTTGTTTCGCAGGGTGGTCGCTCGTTGATCGAACGCTATGCGAAGAAACCGAATACCAAGGAAAACCTGCTCGAGAATATCGATCAGATTCCGCTCGACATCATTCAGGCATTGGTGAACAACCTGATGAAGAACTCGTTTATCGAAACGGTGCCTTCGAAGTACTACACCATCATGAACGATGCGCGTGACCAAATGTTCCCGCCTTCGCAGTATCCTTCGGAAGCTGCTTACAAAGCGGTGTTCACCAAGACGCTCATGGCCAACAACGGTGTGGTTTATGTGATGAACCGCGTCATCTCGCCCGCCGACTATGCGGCCGTGATCGCCCCCGCGCTCTACAACAGCAATACGCAAGTGGTGCGCACCGTGGTGCGTGCGGATGACTCCTACATCCAGGGATCGGATTATAGCCGCGCTCCGCTGAAGCAATACTTCTCGACTTACCTCAAGGCGATGCAGAGCCGCTTCTCGTTCTTCATTCCCGATGACGAAGGCTTGAATACCTATGGTTATGTGGATCCGGCTTCGATGGCCAATTCGAAGAACGTATCGAACTTCCGTTACTATCGTTTCCGTCCCGGTGACACGCGTGGCGTTTCGGGTGCTTTGGCAGTGGATGCTTGGCCTGTGACTTATAAGCCTGCAACCGGACAGCAATCGAGCGATAAGATCATGAATGGTACGACCTATGCATCGCCGGCTAACCAAGCACTCAGCAGTGCACTCGGTTCTGTGAAGCGTGCGTTGCTCATCGAAATGGTGAACCACCATATTATTGTACACGGCAGTGACGATACGAAGGGCGTAGAAACGGCACAGAAGTATTTCCTCTCTCGTGACGGTGCACCTGTGATCGTGAAAACGAGCAACCGCGGCGTGGGTATGGAAGTGAACGGCGGTTTCCAGGAACAATTGGAAGGAACGCCGGCCGCCTACACATCGACCGTGAAAGAAGTCTACGACCTGACCCGCGAAACCAATAAGGGTTACGGTAACGGTAAGACGTATATCCTCGACCGCCCGATGCAGGCAACGACGGTGACGGCTTACAAGGCGATCAAGGATAAGACGCAGTTCAAGAAATTCCTCGATCTCTGCACCGGAATGAGCACGGCGCTCTTGGAGAAGGCCGGTTTCAACGCTCCCTTCTTGGTGGACGGTGCCGACGACGCGAAGCACAGTGGATGGCTCAAGAGCGCTGCGAAATATGACTTCTTCGTACGCGGTGAATCCGGCGGCCTCCAATATAATGTGGCCAGCGACGACCGTTTGGTACGTCTCTTCAACAACTATCGCTACACCATCTACGCTCCGACGGACGCGGCGATCGATGCCGAATTGGCCAAGGGCTTGCCCACGTGGGACAAGATCAGCGACTATCTCGACACCAACCTGCAGGCTGAAGTGAAGTTGGCTGCCGACAAGAGCAACCAAGACGAGTTCGACCGTGTGAACAAGCACAACGACGCGGTGAAGGCCAAAGCGCAAGCGATGGTGACCGTTTTGGTGAACTTCTTGCGTTACCACTTCCAAGATGAGAGTCTCTTCGTGGACCAAGTTTCGCATACCGGCGACTACGCCACGGCTTGCGTCAATGAGCAGACAAAGGCTTATTTGAGTCTCTCTGTAACGCAGACTCCCGGACAGCTCAGCTTGAAGGATAAGGCCGGCCGCACCGTGACGGTGGACGGAACGACCCACAATATCTTGGCGCGCGACGCCAACTTCAATAAGAGCATGACACTCATCACGAGCAGCTCTTATTCGGTGATCCACCAAATCAACAGCGCGCTGCTGTTCGATGGCGAACTCGCCGGCGGATACGCCCAAGCTTGGTCCTCTCCGAAGAAAGCCAGAGCTTTCGTCGCAAAGTTCAGAATCAAAGACTAATTATCTAAGGCATCATGAATCATATCAAGTATACATCGGCGATTGTCCTCGCGCTGTGCAGTGCCACTGCTGTCGCACAGCAAAAGCGCATCTCCGGACACGTCTTTAATGCTAAAGACGGTGCGGTGGTGATGGCTAACGTCGTGGAGAAGGACAAAACAAACCGCGTGGTGTCGGCAACACAGACCGACATGAGCGGTAACTTTCTCGATGACCATCAAGAACCCGAACAACCGTCTTGAAGTTTCCTATATCGGTTATACCACCGCCCGTATTGATCCTATCGGCGCGCGCACGTCGTTCCGTATCGAAATGAAGGATCGCACGCATATATCGGAGGTCACGGTTACGGGTAAGCGTACCGCGAAATCAAATGGTATGGTGATCCCCGAACGCGAAATTTCGACTGCAACGCAGACGCTGAACATGGACAGCAAAGAAGGTCTTGCCTTCACGACTGCCGGTGAAGCCTTGCAGGGTGAAATTGCCGGTTTGGATATTGTGGCCAATTCCGGTAACCTGGGTTCCGGTACTTCGATGCGCCTGCGTGGTGTGAACTCGATCAACGGTTCGCAGGAACCGCTGATTGTGGTGAACGGCTATCCGCTCGAAGGACAGGATCTGACTTCTGTCGACCTCACAGACCTGGACAACCAAGAGCAGTTCGCTACTTTGTTGCAGGTGTCGCCCGACGATATCGCCAGCATCAAGGTCTTGAAGGATGCTGCCGCAACCGCCATCTGGGGTGCGCGCGGTTCGAACGGTGTGATCGAAATCACCACGCGCCGTGGACGCCGCGGTAAGACGCGTGTCGGTTTCAACTACCGTTTCTCGGGCACGTGGCAACCGCAAGGACTGAACATGCTCGATGGTCCCGGCTATTCGATGATGCTGAAGGAGGCCTACTTCAATCCGAAACAGAGTGATGCGGCTTCCAGCATTGTTGAGTTGATGTATCTCGCCAACCGTCCGGCTTATTATGCCAACTATAATAAGAACACGGACTGGGTGAAAGAGGTGACGCAAATCGGTCAGGTGCACAACTACGGTGTGAACATCTCCGGTGGTGGTGAAAAGGCCACGTTCCGCGTGTCGGGATCTTATGACCACGAAGTAGGTACGATCATCAAACAGAGCCTCGACCGCTTCTCGACGCGTCTGGCTTTGGACTACTATGTGTCTGATCGCATCAAGTTCACTTCGAACTTCTCGCTGACCTACACGAAGAACAATAAGAACTACGGTAATAATATTCTCGCCAAAGCCTACAAGGCGATGCCGAACATGACCGTTACTCGTCAAGAGTACGACCAAGTTCGCGGAGCTTATTTCGACACGGGCGAATATTATCTCATGCCTCCCGCAGCCGGTAAGGAATACGAAGGAGTCTTGCTGGACAATAACTCTAACTTGACCTCCTATTACCTGAGTGATATGGTCGACAACGGAAACCCCGTTGCGATTGCCAACTTGGCTTGGGCACGCGAGAGCACGTATACGATCAACCCCTCGTTCTCTCTCGAATACAAGTTGTTGGGTAAGGAGGATGAGTCGACGCAGCTCAACTATACGGCGGAAGTGAACATCAATGCGTTCACGCAAAACAACGGTTCTTACTATCCCCATGCGCTGACTTCGCAGAAGTGGTCGCAAGGCGTTGACTTGACGAACGATTATGACTCGAAACTCTTTGCTTTTACCACGCGTCACTCGCTTTGTTCCGTCCGCACTTCGACAATCCGAACCATTCGTTCCAGATTCTTGGACGTTTTGAGTCTTACTCACGTAATCAGACTTCGCAGAGCAAGAGTCACTCGGGTATTTCCGGTGGAATCACGGATCCGACGGTGCCCGGTTTCCTCACTGGCACCAACTCGTCTACCGGTCGCGATCGCAGCCTGAACGGTACGGGGTCAATACACTATGCCTATGGTTCGAAGTACGTGTTTGACTTTACGCTCCGCGCAGAAGGTATGACGAAGTTCGGATCGGGTAACAAATGGGGCTTCTTCCCCGGTGTTTCCGCTCGTTGGAACATCTCTGATGAAGCTTTCTTCAAGCCTTATCGCAAGTATGTGAACATGCTTTCGTTCCGTCCCAGCTGGGGTATCAACGGTAATGCATGGTTTGCTGATGGATTGATCTACAATAAGTACTCGAGCTACGGTTACTACGACGGTGTGCAGGGTATCGCACCTGAGAATCTTCGTCTGACGCGGATCCGTTGGGAGAAGTCTAAGTCGTGGAACCTCGGTTTCGACTTGCATCTGTTTGATGACTTGTTGATGTTCGATTTGAGTGTTTACAAGCGCTATACGACTGACTTGTTGATGTCGGGCGTGAAGATTCCTTCGTCTACCGGTTACTCAGATGTGGCCAATGCCAACGTGGGTAAGATGGAGAACCGCGGTTGGGAATTCAACGTGAGCACGAAACCGATCTTCAAGATGGGTAAATTCGACGTTCGTTTGCGTGCCAATATTGCGCAGAGTCTCAACACGGTGACCGAAATGGATCCCACGGTGCTCTCGTCGATGAATCAGCAGTTCGACAATAGCAATGCGAAATACCTGAGCCGCGTTCAACTCGGACATGCACTCGGCGGTATCTACGGTTTCCGTTATAAGGGCGTTTACGCTTATGACTACGATCACAACGGATATTTCGCCAACCCCGAACGCAATAATTATATTGATGCAGCGGGCAAACCGAATACCGCAGCCGCTACGGGCAAGACCGCTCCGATTGCATACGGTGCCGATGGCAAGATCCTCTATGACAAGTCGGGTAATCCCCAGCCGATGTACTTCAACTATGGTGGCAAGAACTATCGTTTCGAAGGTGGCGACGTGATTTACGAAGATGTGAACCACGACGGACAAATCGACGAACTCGATATCGTGTATCTCGGATCCTCGAACCCGAAGTTTAACGGTGGTTTCGGTATCGACTTCCGCTATGGTCAGTGGACGCTGAAGACCAACTTCAACTTCCGTGTCGGCAATAAGATCGTAAACATGGCCCGCATGAATGCCGAGATGATGCGTTCGAATGATAACCAAGTAGCTTCTGTCAACTGGCGTTGGCGTAAGAATGGCGACATCACGCCGATTCCTCGTGCGAAAAACTCGCGTGCCGGCGACTCGTTCAATGCGCTTGCCTCCGACCGTTATGTAGAAAAGGGAGACTTCCTCCGTTTCCAATATCTGCAATTGGGTTATTCGGTTAAGCCCGAACAGCTGAAGCGTTGGGGACTCTCGCAATTGACGATGAGTGTATCTGCGAACAACTTGATCTTCTGGACGAAATATTCCGGCGTGGATCCCGAACATGGTGCGAGCGGCTTCTCGCCTGCGTTCGATAATTCGCAGACTCCGCGTTCGCGCTCCATTACGTTCAGTTTGAACTTCGGATTCTAACGCTTCTACACGTACTTAGCATAGCAAAAGGAGGTGGTTTCCCACCTCCACAACTCTAAGACATCATGAACAGTAAAATATTCAAACAACTGCTGGTGGCCGGCGCCGTAGTCGTTTTGGGTGGGGGTATGACTTCTTGTGAGGATTACCTGACGCTTTACCCCACGACCTCTATTACGGAAGAAGAATTTTGGAATACCCGCAACGACGTCGACAATGTGCGTGCCGCGGCTTATTACCAAATGACGCAGTGCACCGGTAAGATCTTGGCTTGGGGTGAGTTCCGCTCGGACAACGTGGAGCTCAGCGACATGAGTAAAAGCCAACTACCGATATATGCAAGAAGCAGTGCTTCAGCCCTCCGAAAATCTTTATGACTGGTCTGCCTTCTACAAGGGCATCAACTACTGCAACAAGGTTCTCGAGCACGGACAGCAAATGGTTGACAAGGGCACTGACCCCTCGTTTACCAATGTCGAATGGCAACCGCTGAAGGCCGAAATGATCAGCCTTCGTGCACTCTATTATTTCTATCTCGTTCGCTCTTTCCGTAACGTTCCTTTCGTGCGCCATTCGATCAGCACCGATGCTGAAGCACTTGTGGCACGTGACAAGGCCACGCCGGGACAAGTGATTATGGATTCGCTCATCCACGAGGTGGAAGCAGTGTTGCCGACTGCCGCCATTAACTACGGTAGCAATTCCTCTAATAAAGGACGCTGGACGCGCACGTCTATCCATGCCCTGTTGGCAGATATGTATCTCTGGCGGGCAGGTATGGTTTACAAGGGCAGTGCGAAAGGCTTCCCCGTGGTAACTGAAAAGGGCGACACCCTTTCGGCCGCTCAGGAACAGAGCTTGGCTGCTGGTCTCATGAAGAAAACAATCAGCCATGCAGATTATGTGATCAACCAGCAGATGGCTGATTACAAACTTAATCTTGATCTCAACAATGTTCCCCAGGATGATAAGCGTCGTGCACAGGCTTACCCGTTGATTCAGAGCGATGTGACAAGTTTCGGTGTGGCAGACGCTGCTTACAACGAAGTACTTGGATCTCACAATTCGAGTGAGAGTGTCTTCGAACTGCAATATGACGGTATCAACGTCAAGAATAATGTGATCACGGATATGTACTACGGCAACAGCGGAAGTGGTGGTTACAAATCCGGTTTGATGTTAGCTAATCCTGCTTTGTTCTCCAAAGATGCCCCCGTAGACCCTGTCAAAGGTTACGGTCGCACAGACTTGCGCTTCGCCAGCTATTCTTTGCGTACGGACGAAAGTGACAAAACAAATGCTGTGAGCATTGTCAAAGGTGCAGCTAAGACCGTGTTCATTGCTTTCTCCGGAAATGCGATTGGTGACATTACTAAGGGTACGGGAAGCTACGATTTCCAACAGAGTAATTCGCAATCGAGTGACTGGCCGGTTTACCGCCTTTCGGACATGATGACGCTCAAAGCAGAAGCGATCGCTCGCCTTTCTGCAGCACCGTTCGCATCGCCCGACTACCCGGAACGCGATTCGTATCGTATTTTGGACGAATTGTTCCGTCGTAACAATCCTACGGCCGACACCGTGGCTGCCGCATCTAATTTGTTCTGCAAGCGTTTGCGTTCTTCCAAGGCTTTCAAAGCTGAGGATGACAAGGACGGAGTAGGATGGAAGCAGCGTTACTCTGACTATGGTAGCCCCCTCAAATTGGCGTTCAATGAACGTCAGCGTGAATTCCTCGGCGAAGGTAAGCGCTGGTATGATATTGTTCGCGAATGCGAATTCCGTGGTGCGACGAAAGATGTGCTTTCCGATTGGGTAGGACTTTCTTCCACAGTGCGCAACCGCTTGCGTTCACTCTGGTCGCTCTACAATCCGATTTATCTTGAAGAACTCAAGGTGAACGGCAAGGAATATGGTAGCAAGACCGGTAACCTTGTCCAGAACCCCGCATGGGAAAAGTATATGCCCAAATCATAAGACTCAGACAATTATGAATAGAAATCGTTTCACCCTTAGCACCTTGGCCACTTATTGCGGAACGGTTGCAATGGCCTTCGGTCTCCTGTTCTCAGCACAGAGCTGCAGCGAAAAGATCGATGATGGCAACTTTGCCATTGCCAAGGAGCAAACCATTAGCGATTATCTCGGAAGCAAAAAAGAATACTCGCAAATCAAATCGGTCTTTGATCGTGTTCGTCTGGGTAACAAAAGTAACGCTTCCACGCTCGCAGCGGTTCTCTCCGCTCGCGGTAACTATACTGTGTTTGCACCGACCAACGAGGCAATGTCTGCCTACGTTACGAAGGTACTTGGCGAATCCAAGAGTGTCGCTGATCTCACCGATGAGCAGGCGCAGTTGATCGCTTATAGCTGCGTGATCGACAATGGTAACGAAAGCGCTTATGATAGCCCGGTGTTCCCGACCAAAGGCGGTGCCTTTGCAAAGGGAGACCTTAACGACCGAAGCATCACGAGCGAAGAAGTTACTGATTCGCTGAAGAAACCTGCTGTTTCTTATTACTTGATCAACGGAACGTCACGCGTTGTGAAGAGCGATACGAAATTGAGTAATGGATATGTACACTCCGTTGCGTCTGTTATCGCACCTTCTAATCAGAGCGTCTCCGGTCTGATCGAGGGAACGGCCAACATGCGTATCATGGGTACCTTGTTGCAGGCAACGGGTTGGGCAGACAAGCTCAATGAAAGTATTGACCGCGATTACGAAAAAGTAGAGCGCGAAACCGATCCTCACAGCATTGCCGGTGTGCAAGGTCTCGTTCCCACAGCCGGACATCGTTACCTTGGTTTCACGGGATTTGTTGAAACTGACGATGTCTTCCAGAAGGAATGGGGCGTGCCCGCGCCTGTCTATGATGAGAAGACACAAACAGTGACCAACGCGCAGGCTATTCTTGATGCGATCAAGTCGCATTGCGAGAATGTGTACGGCACTTTGGCCCAGAACGACCTCAAAGACGAGGACAATGCGGTGAACCAATTTGTGGCCTACCACTTCATGAAGGGACGCGTAGCGCATAACCAGTTTGTACAGCACTTCAATGAGTGGGGATACAAATACGGTGACGCCAAGAACCCGCAGCAGAACAAATATAGTATCGACATTTCGGACTATTTTGTCAGCTTGGGTAAGTATCGTAGCCTGATCAAGGTCACTCAGGATGCCGCAAGCCATGACATCTTCCTCAACCGCGTGGCAGAATATAATGTCAACGACAACTACAAGTTCGTACGCGCCAAAGAGGAAGGCATCAAAGTTTTCGCGAACAACGACTTTGAAGGTAAAGTGTTGGACAACAATGCACGCAATGGTTACTTCTTCCCGATTAAGAAAATCATGCTCATGGATGCCAGCACCCGTGAATCCTTGGGAAGCGAACGCATCCGCTTCGATATCTGTACGATTCTCCCGGAAATCCTTTCCAATGGTTGCCGCTCCTCGCGCCAACACATGCATTTCCCGAGAGGTTACTTTGAGAACATCACGCAAGAAAGCGAAAGCACGAAGTTCCTTTACCTCCATTCCGCATTCGTCAATGGTCAAGGATGGCGTGACTACGAAGGTGATGAGCTGATGGTGCTTGGTCTTTACGACTTTGTCCTCAAACTCCCTCCCGTGCCTAAGGAAGGGCAGTACGAAATCCGCATGGGTATTTCTAACAACACCTTGCGCGGTATGTGCCAAATCTACTTCGGAGATAGCCCTGTGAACCTTTCGCCTGCCGGTCTCCCCGTAGATATGCGTCTCGATGGCGACAACGAGAACATTGGTTGGGTAGCCGACAACAAGGATGCAGACATCACAGCCGAGAACGACAAGAGTATGCGCAACCACGGTTACATGAAAGCCCCGAAGGCGTTTACCGCCTGCGATGGTAGAGTGATACCAACCTTCGTGATACGAAGGCTGTGCTCCGCCGCATCATGGTGTCTGCCTACATGTATCCGAACAAAACCTATTACCTCCGCTTCAAGTCGGCCTTGAACAAGACCGATGCGCAGTTCTTCTCTGACTATTTCGAATTTGTACCGAAATCTGTCTACAACGGAACCGTAGCCGAAGACATCTGGTAACTATATCCCGTCCCGCCGGTTCAATTGCGGATCGGCGGGAGGGGTGTTTCTTCCACTAGCATTTCATACAACATGAAAAAGATATTCAATTCCTGGATTTCATTTGGTGTCTTGGGCTGTGCAGCGCTTGCGCTGACGGCGGCTTGCGCAGACGATCATTTTGATGTGAAGTCCGATGCTGCCGGCAACCAGACCCTGTGGCAAAACATTGAGTCGAATAGCCAACTGTCGGATTTTGCTTCCATCCTCAAACGCACCAAGGTGATGAAAGAGGAGAACGATCGCAACGCCCAGCTCACGGTAGCTCAATTGCTCAATCAGCCCCAAAGCTTCACCATGTGGGCTCCTCTTAATGGCACCTTCAATGCTCAGCATTGGTCAGAACTGCTTGACCGTGCAGATGCATTGCGTAAAACCGGAACTCCCGCAGCTCTTCAAGAGGCTCGCGATATTGATTTCTTGGTTTGGAATCAATTTGCCTCCAACCACATCGCTCGCTTCAACCACGAGGGAGTGGCCGGAGTGCAGGAGTTCAAGCTCATGAACGGCAAGAATACGAAATACGGCAATGGCGTTTTCAATTCCGTAGCCGAAGAAGGTGCAGCCATCAACGCAAGCAATGGTTCACTCCACTTGCTCAAAGGCGCATCCCCTTTCTCGTATAACATCTACGATTACCTGAGCCACAACGCGCAGTTCAGCGACATCAACGCGTACATTAAGGATCCGACCATCGACATCCGTAAGTTCAACGAGCAAGCTTCCGTTGCCGGCGCCATGAACGAATACGGTAAGATGGTTTACATCGACTCTGTTTACCAGCATAGCAACTCTTTGTTGGATGCTTCGCATGCGCAGATTCGCAATGAGGACTCCACGTACGTGGCACTCATTCCGCGCAATGCGGCATGGAAGGAAGCGTTGGAGAAAGTCAGCAAAATCTTCAATTACGGCACGCGTTACCGTTATGATTGGGATGGAGCCAACTTCTCTAAGGACTATCGTCTCGATGCGCCCACTTATAATAACAAAAGCATGACGTTGGCAGATTCGCTCCGTGAGCGCAATGTGCGTTTGAACATCGTCAGCAACTTGTTCTTTGCCCCCTATCGCATCAAGGGTTATGAGAGCATGGACTCTGCTGCACTCATTCACCATGTGCAATATGCAGACTCGTTGATCTCCACCGCGGGAACCACCTTCTACAACACGGCTGCGAAGGGAGCCACGAAGCAGAATGTGAATCTCAACCCCACCTTGGCCGGTCTTACCCCGTATCGCGCTTCCAATGGTTATGTGTTTGAATTGGAGAACTATAACTTCGATCCCTCGTACATTTGGGTAAAGAAAATTGAATTCCGCCCTGCAGCTTCCTCCGTTTACACCTTGGGTTCGAACAATACGACCTATGCCAGTGGTACTACGGTCAATCTGACAGAAGCCAACTACAACCGCGAGCGTGCTTCGTTGGATGCAAACGGTGACACCCTTCGCACCGCCGACGGAAAGCCCATCATGTTGGGCGTCTCCGGTTCGGTGGCGGAAAACGCCTATCAGCGTTATGAGATGAAGAGTACGAAGCAGAACATGACGGTCGATTTCCGTCTCGATGACGTGCTGAGTGCAGCCTACCAGATCGAATTGGTGCTCGTGCCGACCAAAATCAATTTGAATGACGGCGGTGAAGACGAAAAAGTGTTGTTCAATGCCGAAGTTATCGACGACAACAAGAACAACATCCCCTTCACAGTTGCCGGCGCAGAGACCAACCGCATCACCATCGACCAAAAGCAAGGGCAGTTTGATCCCAATAAAGTAAACCACATCGTGCTGGGCGATTACATCACTTTCCCCAAGTGCTATTATGGTTTGCCCTCCGACCGTAAGTCCTTCCCGATGCTTCGCCTGACCGTGCCCCGTTTTGGTTCGCGCGGCAATGAAAATTGCCAGGCACTCAACATCGTGCAAGTGATCCTCAAACCCTATCGCGGCAACTAATACCCGCTGAAATATAACAAACGAGATTATGAATCCAGCTAATCGCAGCAACAACATGAAGCAAGCCGCCCTTCGTTGTGGAGTGGCGTTGATGGTTCTGTCTTCGGCCTGTGCACTTCAAGCGCAAGCCCGCGAAGTAGCCGACAGCACCTCCACCGCTTCCGCCTCCAATAAGGTATCTTCTCGTCGTCAGCTTCCTCAATACCAAATGAAGGAAGTCACCGGTGTGGTTTATGATGCCGCTACGCGCAAGCCGCTCCCCGGTGTTCGCGTACAGTCGCTCGGCAATAAACTTTATTCGGCACTCACCGACGAAAAAGGCGCCTACAAGCTCAGCGTACCCGAACATGTTACCTCTCTTTTCATCTCCACCGACGGATACAATGCCGTTCAAGTAGGACTTCACGACGGTGTATCCGCCGATGCCTATCTCTACGACAGCAAATTCCTCTCGCTCTATCACGACGGCACCACGATTCTCAACAAAGCGAAGTATGCCCCTGTCGAATCCAGCAGTGTTTCGCCCGAAACCGATATCGAGAACAACCTCAATGCTGCGGTCCGTACCATCAACCGTGGTGGACTTCCTGCCCAGGGTGCAGCCATGTTCGTCAATGGCATCAACTCGCTCAACGCCAATGCACAGCCGCTTGTCGTTGTCGATGGAGTGATTTGGGACATGCAGTACGGTCGCACCACGTTGCACGACGGTTTCTATAACAACGTCTTCAACCTCATCGATCCTGAAGACATCGAAAGTGTAGAAGTCCTTCGCAACGGTACCGCCCTCTATGGTTCTCAAGGCGCCAACGGCGTATTGAAAATCACGACCAAGCGCGGACATTCCCAGGCCACCCGCATCAACATCCGTGCTTTCGGCGGTGTGGAACTTTCACCCGAGCGCACCAGCATGATGGACGCCGGTCAATATCGAAACTACCTTGCTGAGTTCCTCGGCACCACGTCTCGAGCTGACCGTCTTGCCTCGTCGATGATCATTCCCTTCCTCAACGAAGATCCCACCTACCTTTACTACAAGCAGTTCCACAATAATACGGACTGGGCAAAGGATCTTTACCAAACCGCCGTTACGCAAAACTATCGTGTCGGCGTACAAGGTGGTGATGACGTGGCCATGTACAACCTCTCGCTGGGATATACCAACGCACAAGCCACGGCCAAAAACAACTCGTTCGATCGTTTGAACATCCGCTTCAACACCGATGTGAACCTCTTCAAGGGTTTCACGACCGAACTGGACATGGCCTATGTGCGCAACGCCTACAACCTTCGCGACAACGGTTGGGCCGAGAGCTATGCAGATCGCAATATCTCCTCTCCCAATGTGCTTGGTTTGGCGCAATCGCCCTTCGTAGACCCGTATGCATACTACGTTCGCTATTTGGGCGACAATCGTCTCGGTCTTGTTCACAACAATCGTGTCTACACCGGCATGAACTATACTGAGTCGAGCAACCCCTTGACTTTTGCTTCGCAGTTCGGTTATCCCGGTTTGGCCAATCCCTATTGGATCCTCGAAAACGGTGAAGGCAACAATAAGAACAACCAGGAACAAACCCAGTTCTTGCTGAATGTCGCCCCCAAGTACAAGATCAACGACTACTGGACACTGAGCAACCGTTTTGCCTACACGCTCAACCGCAGCAACGAGAAGTATTATATGCCCCGCAATGGTACGCCTCGTAAGTCAGTCAAAGGTCTCGGCGATGTGCAGAGCGTTGCCGCTTCTCAATTTGGTAAGGAAACCACACTCTTCAACGATTTCCGCATCGATTGGAAGCGCAACTACGGCAAGCATCAATTTGATGTCTTCGGTGGTTTCCGTTTTGCCTCCTATTCTTATTCGGACAGCTACTCTCGTGGTTACAACAACGACAACGACAAGATGCCCGATATCCGCTACTCGTTGCAGTACATCGGCGAAGGTGGTGTCAACGACCGTTGGATCAACCTCAGCTACTATGCCAATGCGGATTATAACTACATGAACCGCTACTTCCTCAAACTCAGTGGAAGCGCAGAAAGCTCCTCGCGTTTTGGTCGCGAAGCCGATGGCGGTATCAAAGTAGCAGGAGTGAAATGGGGACTCTTCCCCTCTGTGCAAGCCGGTTGGGTGCTCTCCAATGAAATTGGTTCAAGGTGAGCGCAATCGACTACGCAAAACTCACCGCAGGTTTCGAAATCACCGGCAATGACGATGTGGATTACTATGCCACACGTACCTACTTCCGCAATGTGAAGTTCCTGGAACGCGCCACAGCACTCCAGTTGGCCAACATTCAGAATCCGAAGATCAAGTGGGAAACCACCAATCGTTTCAATGTGGCCCTGGCACTCAACATGTTCCACAACCGTCTTTCGGTTGGAGCCGAAGTCTTCTACGCCAAGACCAACGACCTCTTGACACGTCGCACCATCAGTGACATCTCCGGCCTCGAGAGACAGTGGACCAACGAAGGCTCGCTCACCAACCGTGGTGCCAATGTGAGCGTGAGTGGGGTGCTTGTCAACACCTCCGATCTCAAGTGGCAACTTGGTTTCACCCTCGGACACTACAAGAACAAGATCGAGTCCCTCCCCTCACGGCCAACAACCGTCTGGAAACTTGGGCACTCGATGCCAACGGCGACAAGGTGGCGTCGAGCCATCGCGTCTTGTCCGGCTACACCTCTTCGATTTATGGTAAGGATAACATCCTGACTGCAGTCGGAGAATCCGCCGGTGTCTTCTACGGTTACAAAACTGCCGGTGTCTTCTCCACTACCGCCGAAGCTCAGGCCGCAGGTCTCAAGTATCCCACGGGACTCGCCTCGCAGCCTTCTCGCGATTTCCAGGCCGGCGACATGCATTTCGTCGACCAGAACGGCGACGGTTGGATCAACGAAGCCGACCGCGTGAAAATCGGTGACCCCAACCCCGACATTTACGGTAACATCTTCACCTCGCTGTCTTGGAAACGTCTCACGCTCGATGTGAATCTCAAATATTCGCTCGGCAACGATATCTTCAACTACCAGCGCATGCAGCTCGAAAGCGCCAACAGCATCACCAACCAAACCACCGCTGTGGTGAATCGTTGGAAGTACGAAGGTCAGAAGACCGATATGCCTCGCACCATGTCTTCCGAATCTACGCTTTGGGTGAACAACGAACGTTTCTCCGACCGTTGGATTGAAGACGGATCCTACCTCAAACTCAAGAAAGTGCGTCTCACCTACGCCGTGCCTCTCTCCCTCTCTTGGCTCCAAGGCCTCTCGGTGTGGGGTGAAGCCAACAACGTGGTGACCCTCACCAAATATTGGGGTTCCGATCCCGAGGCTAGTGCCGGCAACGGTGTGCTCTATCAGGGCATTGACGCCGGATACCTCATGCTCAACCGCAACTTTAATGTCGGCGTGACCATCAATCTCTGATGCAGCGTTACTTTCCCATCTCTCTTCCGAGCTTCGTAGACGAGCGTCGAGCGAAGTTTCGGAAGAGCAGCGGGGAGGTCACCGGCAAATCCAATCATTTTTGATCCCAACTTCGCAATCATGAAGAAAACCATAGTTCCTCTGTTCTGCGCCCTCTTCGGTTTGGGCTTGGCCACCACTTCGTGCCAAGACATGCTCACTCCCGACTTGGATCGCTACGCCGAAAACTTCTCGGGCAAGGATACCGTCAACTTCTATTTCGGTATTCTCAAAAACGTGCAGGGCATGATCGAGCAGAACGTCCTGCTCGGCGAATTACGTGGCGACCTTGTCAAGCCCACAGAGTTCGCTTCCGATTCGATCAACGACATCATCAACTTCAACAACCTCGAAGACGGTGAGAATGCGTTGCTCAATCGCGCGGCTTACTACAAGGTCATCAACCAGTGCAACTTCTATTTGGCCAAGGCCGACTCCATGGCGCTGAAAAACAACAGCTACTACATGCGTCGTGAGCTCGCGCAAGTACAACTCGTGCGCGCTTGGACCTACATGCAGCTCGTTCAGCTTTACGGTCGTGTGCCCTTCATCGTCGATCCCGTCTCCACTTCCGACACCGGTTGGGAAAAAGAATCCCCCGTTAGGTTGGGCCACTCCTGCCAATCTACTCAACCTTCTTGAAGACAAAGGAGGGCTTAAGCAGGCCTATGCCTACACGAAACAGTTAGGCTATCCCCTCTACGGCAACTTCAACAACGGTGCTCAGTCCTTCGATCAAAGGCTCACTTTGTTCAATGCCAACCTCGTCTACGGTGATCTCTACCTCTTGCGCGGGGCAAACAAGGGCGACTACGAGCAAGCCGCTTCCTATTACTACAAGTATATGGAAGACGATGCAAAACTGGGCGTGAGCGGCGTGGCCCGTGTCTCGAATTTCGTGACGAGCGCCGGCGATGATTACGACGCCCGTATCGACATTGAGTCGTTTGCCGGCTCGAGTGACATGTCCAAAGCCGGAGAAATTGTAGGCGCTGTGCCCACTGCTTCCAACAGCTTCTTCGGACAAGTGCTCACCCGCATTCCGCAAGTCTACGGTTTCGACGCCACTTCGTCCAACGAAACCAGCACGCGCAAACAAACCGGATCGGACGGTAAGCAACAAAACGTCACCAGTACCACCGGTTCTGTGAAGCTTGAAGCTAACTATCGCAACCGTCAGGTCGAACCCTCCGCAGCTTACACCAAGCTCAACGAGGCACAGACCGTCGTTTACACCGAGAAGGAAGGCAACAAAGTGGTCGAAGTGCGTTATCCCAAGCTCTTCGATGCGCGCTACGACGCCACCGTGCCCCGTGTCATCACCGATAAAGGCCGCCTGCGCTTCATCCAGAAGTTCAATCCGGCCGGGTTCTCGTCCACTGCGGCCATCAGTCCTCGCTCCTTCTCCTTCCGCTACGGCATTCCCACCTACCGCATCCGTCAGATCTACCTGCGTTATGCCGAAGCTGTGAACCGTGCCGGCTACCCCCGCGTCGCTTTCGACATTCTGCGCACCGGTCTCAACAACAGGAGCATGCCCGTCATCTCGAAAGAGCAACAAAGCGACACCACCTACGTAGATGCAGCCCACACGCAGATTGCTTCCATCACCACCATCAGCGTTCCCACCGTTCACCGCTCGGAAGAAACAGCCATGAGCATTGATCTCAACACGCTCGCGCGTGCCGGATCCACCAAGTGGCTCGACTTCAACGACGAAAGCTTCAAGAACAAAGAGAACTCCGGCATCCACGCAGCCGGTTGTGGCCTGTTCCCCACGCAAGACACCGTTTGGGTCTACAACAAAGTGGTGGCCAAGCGCATGGTCGACGAGGCTGCGCGTCAAGGCAAGACCATCCCGCTGCCCAATCTCAGCGTAGATGATTTGAAAGGTAAGGGCAAAATGACCGACACCACCGAAGTCACCGCCGCCGACGGCAGCAAGTATTTTGTTTATAAAGGCATCATCACCGATTTGGCCACCGTTGAGCCCTCGGCTGCCGAAATCGCCGCAATGGAAACCCTCATTGCCGACGAATACGCTCTTGAGACAGCCTTTGAAGGCAACCGTTTCTTCGATCTCATGCGTCTCCAGCAGCACCGCAACGCAGCCGGCGATGATACCCAGGCCAACTCCTGGCTCGCTTGGCACGTTTCTCGTCGCGATCTCGACCTCTTGCCCTACCAGGAACCCACCAAGACCGGTGCGCTCTTCGGCAAGTTGCTCAATCAGGAGAACTGGTATCTGCCCGCTCCCCGCAACAACTAATCGATCGCACATTCCACTCGGCGTTTCCCGCAACGTCGTTCCCCTTTCTCCCCGTTCTCTCGTGAGAACGGGGATTTTTGCCTCTCGCCCGGCCTAATCGTAAATTCCCTCCCCTCCTCACCCCTCCGCCCGCCTGATACTGTCCCCCAAAACGTGTGTAAGCTCCAAAGTTCTTATATTTGTGGTGAAATAGCTAATCAAACAAAGAACAATGAAGCTTACAACGGAACAAAGATCGGAAATTATTTCGGAAATGGCCTCGAGTGAGGCAGGTTTTAATGAGTTGATGCGCGTACTTTTGGATAGTTTTTCCAAGCAGGAGCGCTCCCTCTTCTTAGAGGAACATAAAGGTGAACAAGGCAATGGTTTCCGTCCTCGTCGTTGGCTTGGGCAGGGTTGCAGTTTCCAGCTTCGTATTCCTCGCACTCGCTCGGGGGCTTTTCAACCGATCATACTCGGTATCTTGGCTGCTCAGGAAAGTGAGCGTGCACAGCTTTTTCATGAGCTGTATGCTCGTGGACTTTCTTGTGAAGACATCGCCGAGGTGGGACGCCGCATCTACGGTCACCATTACAGCAAACAGCAGGTAAGTCGGCTCTCCGGGGCTTGTTACGAGGAGATCCAAGAGTGGCTTGCGCGCCGACTTTCCCCTCACTATTTGGCCGTCTATATCGATGCCACGTTCTGCAGCACGCGTCGTGACGGGAGCGTCTCGAAGGAGGCTTACTACACGATGTTGGGACTGTTGCCCGACGGCAGTCGCGAGGTGCTCACGGTGGTAAATCACCCCACAGAAGGGGCAATTGCATGGGAAATGGAGCTCGAAGCGCTCAAGGAGCGCGGCGTGGAACAAATCGATTTGATTGTCTCCGATGCTTTGAGCGGTATCGAAAAATGCGGTGTGTTCGGCTTTTTCCCACGGCGCTGCACCAACTCTGCGTCGTGCATTTCAAACGGAAGGTCTTGAACACCGTTTCCACCAAAGACAAAGCCGAAGTCGGAGAGGAACTCAAGGCGCTCTTTCCCATGGAGCATACCGACATCACACCTCTGGCGGCCTATGAGAATTTGCGTACCTTTGCCCGACGTTGGGGCAAGAAATACCCAAGCCTTGCCCGATTGGACAGAGAACGCAATGCGGCCTATTTCACCTATCTGAGGTTTCCCGAAAATGTGCGCAGGATGATTTACTCGACCAACTGGGTGGAACGCCTCAATCGCTGCTACAAGCGCACTTTGCTCATGCGGGGAGCGATGCCTTCTCCCGACTCGGTGGTTTATCTTTTGGGCTCTGTTGCCAAGGAGAAAACAGAAGGGACGTATGCAAGACGGCTGCCATATTTTCGGGAATGGAAAATCAAGTAAAACGACAAATAAAAATCAACATCACAAATTCCCCTCAGGCTTGGGGTACCCCAAGCCTGAGGGGAAGGACGAAGGAGAATCTTACACACTTTTTCGGACATTACCGCCCGCCTTTTTCTCATCTACTGCGCGAGGGCAGTTCCGAACAACCTTTCTGTGCCCCAAAAACACCCCCGTTTTGAGCATTTTTTTCCTCCTCTTTTTCCGTCAAAACGTCCCAAGTTTTTGTCCATCTCTCCCCGTTTTCTACCGACAACTTTCCCCGTTCCGCCGAAACAATCCCACGTTTTGTCGAATATCTACCGGCTTGGGCGCAAAGGCCCCCATTTTTTTCGTCGTCAGTTTCCGTTCGCGTGCCATCGTGCCCCACGTAGCTTCTCCGTTCTTCGCGCTTCCGCCGTTCTTCGCGGGTAGCAATTCCCACTCTTTTCGCGTCTGCTGCGGTAGCTCTCCCACCAGTTGCAGAAAGTGTCATACCATTCGCCCTCGCCCCCGTCAGCCCCGCCGCCCCTCCCCCGCATTTTGGCATATTGTTAAGTCCTTCGCAGCGAAGGCCTCCCCCAGCATTGCACATTCGGTCACCCTATGCGCCAAATGCACCGCATTCCCGCGCGAAAGACACAAATATGCGCCTTGTTGTTCGCGGGATGCCACAGAAATTGTATATTTGCAGTAAGTTATATTTTTAGTCCATGGAATTTACCGCGCAGCAAATCGCCGCCTACCTTGGCGGCAGCGTTGAAAGGCAACGCCGAAGCCACCGTCAAAACCTTTGCCAAGATCGAAGAAGGGAGGCCGGAGCCATCTCTTTTTTTGGCCAATCCCAAATACGCTCATTACCTCTACGAGACCGCATCCAGCGTCGTACTCGTCAATCGCGATTTTGTACTTGAAGCCCCCGTTTCGGCCACCTTGGTTCGCGTCGACAACGCCTACGAAGCCATCGCTCGTTTGCTTTCGCTCTATGAATCCATGACCCAAAAGCGTTCCGGCGTTCACCCCCTGGCTTGTGTCGAAGCCGACGCCACGCTGGGCGATGACGTCTACGTGGGACCCTTTGCCTACGTCGGATCGGGTGTCACCATCGGAGCGGGTACCCAGATTTATGCCCACTGCGTCATCGAACAAGGTGCCAGTGTCGGCGAAAACTGCCTCTTCTATCCCGGCGTCAGTGTCTACCACGGCTGTCGCATCGGCAATGAAGTCATTCTCCACAGCGGCTGCGTCATCGGTGCCGACGGCTTTGGTTTCGCCCCCGCGGCCGATGGTTACGAAAAAATTCCGCAAATCGGCATCGTCACCATCGAGGACCGCGTCGAAATTGGTGCCAATGCCTGTGTAGACCGCTCGACGATGGGTAGCACCTACGTTCGCCGCGGCGTGAAGCTCGACAATCTGGTGCAAATTGCCCACAATGTCGAAGTCGGTGCCCACACGGTGATGTCTGCCCAGGTCGGTGTGGCCGGAAGCACCAAGGTAGGGGAGTGGAGCATGCTCGGCGGACAGGTAGGTGTCGCCGGTCATTTGCAACTCCCCGATCGTTTGCAAGCCGGTGCGCAAAGTGGCATCCACAGCGCCCGCACCGACGGCCAACCCCTCATGGGCACGCCCGCCATCAACGCCAAAACCTTTGCGCGCTCCAGCGCACTTTTCAAACGACTCCCCGATCTGCGCGACGAGGTCAATGCCCTGCGCCGAGAACTCAACGAGCTCAAGGCCGCCCTCGCCGAACGCCAGTAATCCACCCGTGCAGCCTCGCCGCTGCACCACATTCGAAGACGATAATCATCGATGCAACATACTCTTCAATCCCCGTTCTCTCTCTCCGGTAAGGGACTGCACACCGGTCTCCACCTCACTGTTACTTTTCATCCTGCCGACGAAGATCACGGCTACCGCATTCGTCGCGTAGATCTCGAAGGCCAACCCGAAATCGTGCCCCTGGCCGAAAATGTGATCGACACTTCTCGCGGCACCGTGGTGGGGACACCCGATTGTCGCGTTTCCACTATCGAGCACGCCATGGCCGCCTTGGTGGCCATGGGCATCGACAACTGTCTCATTGAGGTCGACGGGCCGGAATTTCCCATCCTCGACGGTAGTTCAGTGTTCTATGTGCGCGAAATACAGCGTGTCGGCCTGCGCGAACAGCAAGCCGAACGCCGTTATCTCGAGGTGGTCGAACCTTTTGAGTACTACGATGAAATCTCAGGCTCGTGCCTGCGTGTGCAGCCCTGCGATCATTTTGCGCTCGACTCCACCATTGTTTTCCCCGACAGCCAGTTCATCCAGACGCAAAGCGCAGCGCTCGAGCACCTTTCCGACTTCCCCGAAGAGATTGCCAGCGCACGCACTTTTGTCTTCGTCCGCGAAATTGAACCCCTCCTGCACATGGGGCTCATCAAAGGGGCGATTTGAGCAACGCTCGTCATCTATGAGCGCCGCGTCGATCAAGCTCGTCTCGACAAGCTTTCCGACTCGCTCGGCGTGAAGCATCTCGACGCCAACCAGCTCGGCTACATCCAAGAGCGCCCGGTGACGTGGGAAAATGAGCCCGCGCGCCACAAATTGCTCGACATTATCGGCGATATGGCCCTGATCGGCCGCCCGCTCAAAGGGCGCATCATTGCCATTCGTCCCGGTCACGAGGCCAACAACAAGTTTGCTCGCCTCGTCCGCTCCAAACTCATTCATTCCTAACCCCCCTCACACCCACACCTCCCATGATTTCTCCACTGGCCTTTGTCCATCCCGAAGCCAAAATCGGCGAAAACTGCGAGATTGGCCCCTTTTGCTACATCGATGCCAACGTAGAGTTGGGCGACAACAACCGCCTGATGAACTCCGTGACGCTGCTCAGCGGCGCGCGCATCGGCAAGGGCAACACCTTTTTCCCCGGTGCCGTGATCGGCGCTGTGCCGCAAGATCTCAAGTTCCGCGGCGAAGTCACCACCGCCGAAGTGGGCGACAACAACACCATCCGCGAGAATGTGACCATCAACCGCGGCACCGCGGCCAAGGGGCGCACGGTGGTTGGCAGCAACAACCTTCTCATGGAAGGCATGCACGTCGGGCACGACTGCAACATCGGCAACGGTTGCATCATTGGCAACTCGACAAATTGCCGGCGAGGTGGTGATCGACGATTTCGCCATCCTTTCGGCCAACGTGCTGGTGCATCAATTCTGCCACATCGGTTCTTATGTGATGGTGGGCGGTGGCACGCGCACCGCGCAGGACGTTCCGCCCTTCTGCATCGCCTCGCGCGAGCCGGTGGCCTACTGCGGGCTGAACATGGTCGGCTTGAAGCGCCGCAACTTCCCCATGGATGTGATCAATGCGCTGCACGCTGCCTATCTCATCCTTTACCAAAATTCCAAACTCTTCAATGACCGCATTGCCGAGATTCGCGAAACGGTGATGCCCTGCAAAGAGATCGACTATCTGCTCGAGTTCCTCACCAACTCCAAGCGCGGTTTCATCGGCCGCTGACGAACTTTCTTTCTCCCAAGTTCTTTCTCTCCAACACAATGCAATATCTCATTCGCATGGTCTGCGACGAAAGCACCGACTTCCGCCGCGACATCCTCATCGACGAAGACGCCACGTTTCTCGAATTGAGCGATACGATCCTCAAGTCGTGCGCTTATCCCGACAACCAAATGACCTCGTTCTACATTTGCGACGAGGAATGGCAGCGCGGCGAACAAATCACGCGCGAAGATGTGCGCGACAGTGCCGCCGATGAGGACCTTTACACCATGGCCGACACGCGTCTGTCCGAATTTCTCGACGGCGGTGTGCGCCATTTGGAGTATGTGTTCGACACCTTCAATGATCGCGTGTTCTCCTTGTGCGTACGCGGCGAGGAGCCCGGCGACGGCGCCCCCGAAGTCGTGAAATCGGTGGGCGAGGCGCCGCTGCAAATTGCCGACGCCGACCCCATGGCCGGCACGTTCAGCACCGGGGGAGCAGATTTTACCGAAGACTTTGGAATCGAATCGTACAATGCCGACGAAATTGATTTCGACGGTTTCGAGATCTCCGACGGCACAAGTTTCTGACTCCCCGTGCCCATGTTTGCACCGTCTCCCACACTTTTTGTCCTCATAGGCCCCACCGCCGTGGGGAAAACAGAACTCAGCCTGTGCTTGGCTGAGTTTTTGCATTGTCCCATCGTGAATGTCGATTCGCGGCAGCTCTATCGCGATTTGCCCATTGGCACCGCTGCCCCCACTGCCGCCCAACAGGCGCGCGTGTCCCATCATTTCGTCGGCACGCTGGGACTGACCGACTATTACAGCGCGGCGCGTTTTGAAGAAGAAGCGCTGGCGGTGTGCACCTCCCATTTTGCCACGCACGACGCCTTGGTGGCGAGCGGCGGAAGCTATGCTTTATGTCGATGCCCTTTGCCGTGGCATCGATCCACTCCCACGGTCTCGGAGGCGGTGCGCCGCGAAATGTACGATCGCTTGGAGTGCGAGGGCTTGGCGTCCTTGTTGCAGGAATTGCGGCGGCTGGATCCGGTCTATGGAGCGCAGGTTGATCCCTGCAACGCGAAACGTGTGGTGCATGCGCTCGAGATTATTAAAGAAAGCGGCCGTCCATTCAGCGAATTGCGCACGGGGACGAGAAAGAAACGCCCATTTCGCGTGGTCAAAATTGGTTTGACCCGTCCCCGTGAGGAGCTTTTCGACCGCATCAATCGGCGCGTCACTGCGATGGTCGAGGAGGGGTTTCTCGACGAGGCGCGCCGCGTGTTGCCCTACCGCGACTGCAACGCGCTGAACACCGTAGGCTACAAAGAAATCTTCCGTTATTTCGACGGCGAATGGCCGCTTGACATGGCGCTCGACCGCATGCGAAAGAACACACGCGTGTTTGCCAAAAAACAACTCACTTGGTGGCAGCGCGATGCCGAAGTACACTGGTTTCCGGCCGACGACGGAGCGCGCGTGCTCGAGTGGGTGAAGCGCGTGCACGAGAGTGGGACGATACCTCCAGCCGACTCCTATATATAATGGAGTGGGGGAGCGCAAAGGCACGAGTGGTGATGTAAACCCCTCGTGCCTTTGATAGATATCTATCTTTCGCTGCGAAATATCCCCACCAACGTTTGCCGCATTGCATAAGTCTGTGTATCTTTGCAGCGAATATATCGCCATACAATGAAAAAGGTTCAACCTCCACAGCACGATAGTTCGATGGATTTCTGCCATCGTCGTTGTGCTGTGTTTTGTTGTAGCCGCTCCGGCCCGCACGTGGACGCCCGAAGAGGTGCCTATCCCGCGTTTGCAAGACGTGCGTCGCTATGTGAGTAACCCCGAGGGCATCCTTTCGGCTGCCACCGTCGACTCACTCGACCGGCAGTTGGGAGCGCTCGAACGCGATCGCGGTGTGCAAACACTCGTGGTGGTGGTCGATCGTCTCAAAGGCAACGACCCTTATCGCTTTGCCATGACGCTGGCGCGCAAGTATGGCGTGGGCAACCGCGAAACGCGCACCGGTTTGGTGGTGGTTTTGGCCACCGGCGACCGCTCCTACCAGTTCCTCACCGGCAACGGATTGGAAGGAACCCTGCCCGACGGCCTGATACAACAAATCGAAGACCGCATTTTTCTCCCCCGTTTGCGCCGTGCACAGTGGGACGAGGCCATGCTGGCCGCCATGAGCGCCGTGGATCGTGCCTGTCGCAATGACGGAGAGCTGCGTGTGGCGAAGTCTTCGGACGACAACGGCGACACGCCTTGGCTGTTGCTCTTGCTCTTGTTGGGCATCCCGGTCGGAGCCTACTTCTATATGCGTCGGCTCTCCCAACGCGCGCAGATTTGTCCGCGTTGTGGACAGAAAACGTTGCGACGGGTAGGCGATAGCCGCGTCTATCTCACGCGCAACGGGCAGCGAGTGCCCTTCCGCCGCGTCGTATTGGAATGCCGCACCTGCGGTTACCGTGACGAAAAGCTCTTTGAAGACCGCGATTCCGACGATAGCGGACTCGGCGCGATGGGTGCTGCCTTCCTACTTGGCAGTTTGCTGCGCGGAGGTCGCTCCGGCAATTGGGGTGGGGGGCAGCTCGGGCGGAAGTTATGGCGGCGGAAGCTTCGGCGGCGGCGGTTCGGGCGGACGATTCTGAGGTGACGTCTCGATTTCACCGTAACCCGATGACCGCTCCCCACTCATTATATATATAGCAACCACATTTCCCACTCTCTAATAACTTTCACGATGAAAATGTCCAAAACATTGATCGGCGTAATCGTAGCCGTGGTCCTCATTTTCTTCTATGGTGTTTCGCAACAACGCAGTATGGTGACACTCAGCGAAGATGTTGAGCAGAAAATGGGCGACCTGCAAAGCCAATACCAGCGCCGTTCGGATCTGATCCCCAACTTGGTGAGCACTGTTAAGGGCTATGCCAAGCACGAAAAGCACTACATTGGAAAAATGTGATCGCTGCCCGTGCACGCGCCACCCAGATCACGCTCGACCCGGCGAATGCCACACCTGAACAAATCGAGGCCTATCAAAATGCGCAGGGACAGTTGTCGCAGGCACTCGGTAAGTTGTTGAGCGTACAAGAGCAATATCCCGAATTGAAGGCCAACGAACAGTTCTCGCAACTGCAGGCACAGCTGGAAGGTACGGAGAATCGCATCAATGAGAGCCGACAGCTCTACAACGAATCGGTGAAAACCTACAATATTAAGGTGAAACAATTCCCCGGTAGCCTCTTTGCCGGTCTTTTCGGCATGTCGCCCAAAACACCCTTCCGGGCTTCTGAGGCAGCGCAGACGGCACCGAGTGTACAGTTCTAATATTTCAATTCGTCAAACGGCTTCTCTTTTCCCCCTTCCCCCAACCCCATGGACAAGAATCAGCGATACATGATGCGCGGCGTGAGCGCAATGAAAGAAGATGTGCACGCAGCCATCCGCAACATCGACAAAGGACTGTTTCCGCAGGCTTTCTGTAAAATCATTCCCGACATCCTCGGCGGCGACCCCGACTATTGCAACATTATGCACGCCGACGGCGCCGGAACCAAGTCGAGTTTGGCCTATCTCTACTGGAAAGAGACCGGCGACTTGTCTGTGTGGAAAGGAATTGCGCAAGATGCCCTCATTATGAACACAGACGATCTGCTGTGTGTCGGGGCGGTCGACAATATCTTGGTGTCTTCGACCATTGGTCGCAACAAAATGCTCATTCCCGGCGAGGTGATCAGTGCCATCATCAACGGCACGGACGAGTTGCTCGCGCAACTGCGCGAAATGGGGGTGGGCATCTACGCAACCGGCGGCGAAACGGCCGATGTGGGCGACTTGGTGCGCACGATTATTGTAGATAGCACGGTGACTTGTCGCATGAAACGAAGCGACGTCATCGACAATGCCAACATCCGCCCCGGCGACGTCATCGTCGGCCTCTCGTCTTCGGGACAGGCCACGTACGAATCCACCTACAACGGCGGAATGGGTAGCAACGGACTCACGTCGGCGCGCCACGATGTCTTTGCTAAATACTTGGCAGAGCGCTATCCCGAAAGTTTCGACCACGCCGTGCCCGAAGAACTGGTGTACAGCGGTCGCTATCGCCTGACGGATGCGGTGGAAGGCAGCCCTATCGATGCCGGACGCCTCGTGCTTTCGCCCACCCGCACCTATGCGCCGGTGGTAAAGCGCTTATTGGATGAGTTACGCCCCGAGATCCACGGCATGGTGCACTGCACCGGCGGCGCACAAACGAAGGTCTTGCACTTCGTTTCCGACCATTGTCGTGTGATCAAGGACAATATGTTCCCTGTGCCCCCGCTTTTCCGTGCCATCGCCGAAGAGAGCGGAACGGACTGGAGCGAAATGTACAAAGTATTCAACATGGGACACCGCCTCGAGGTGTATCTTTCGCCGGAACATGCCGAGCGTGTGATCGAGATTTCGCGCTCCTTCAACATCGATGCGCAAATTGTAGGTCGCATTGAGGAGGGCGAAAAGAGTCTTACGATCCG